>Ga0247831_1000179_pt1 | contig 142282 bp, 113 predicted proteins | sample LaCruzMarch2015__9_FD_192406 | JGI IMG/M metagenome (GOLD analysis project Ga0247831, IMG submission 192406) | Freshwater microbial communities from meromictic Lake La Cruz, Castile-La Mancha, Spain - LaCruzMarch2015_1m | ecosystem: Environmental > Aquatic > Freshwater > Lake | place: Spain... | reverse complement strand
GACAGGAAGCCTTTGTCGCTTGCACGCACGCCACTGTGGCTTGTTTGTGCTCCCGGTTTGCCACGTTCGTTAAGTGTTAGCGGTGACAACCAAGCGTCCCTGAGGATGGATGGGCCTCGTTTCTTTTTAGCGGCAGAGCGTTTCTTGCGAAGAACATCCGGAGTCGTGGTTCGGCGGATTTTGCCCGCTTCCTGTGTCTCGATGGCAACTAGGTCCACGGCAGCGGATGCAATGGTGTTTCCAGCGAGGGCTTTGATACGATCATAAGCGGACGTGTGAATTGATTCTTCGGGAGACGAAGCCATTGCGGCACGGATCGGATTCAGGTCGACATACATGCTGCATGCCAAAAGACCGGCTTCGTCGGTAATGGCTTGCGCTTTGAAGCGACCTTCCCAAAAGTGGCCAGTTACGTTGTCTTGGAAATTGGCGAGACGAGCGATGGGTTCGCAGAGCGCTTTCATAAACCAGGACGGATCGGACAAACGCAATCGAATCGTTTTGATGCGTTCGGCGTTATTGGCCAAAGTATCGACGGCGGTTGTGGTGGGGTCAGCCAAATGTTCATCCATTCGCTGTCCGGGAAAAATACGGAGCCATCGCAGCGCGACATCCTGGTCGGACCATTCACGAGTAATGTCGGGTCGAGTCCGAGCGACGATATGGAGGTGATTTGAGAGAATCGCATAGGAAAGGACGTCGATACCAAAGACGGAAGCGAGTCGTTCCATACGCGAGCGAATCCATTCCCTGCGATGGGAATAGTCTTTTCCGGTCGCTTCATCGAATCCAGCCAGAAAGGTCCTGCGAACGCAACGCTGGATCAGGTGGACGATACCAACTTCGTTCGGATCAAACTGTTCGGCACGGGGTGTACGAGGCATTTCAAATCTCCTTGGCAACAATTGTACCGTCGGCAACCCGCCCTGTCAAGTTAGGTGCCTGGCACCTACCTAAGGACCCCCGGCAACTCGATGAATGCCGCCATCGGACATGGAAGTGTGACGAAACATAAATGGAAAGCGTTTACATCGAGACCACAGTTCTCAGCTACCTGGTTGCCTTGCCTGCAAAGGATGTCTGGATATGAAATGCCAACCGTTTGTACTCCAGAGGAACTTCTCGAGGAACCAAGTAATGAAGAATGATCCGATCGTGCAGCAGGTCCATGAAACGCGGGAACGACTCGCAGCGGCATTCGACTACGACGTCGCGCGAATCTTTGCGGATATGCGGTTACGAGAGAAACTAGTCGGGGATCGCCTAAAAGATCGCAGGGCAAGTCCGAACAAACAGATGCACCCAAATGGCGATTCAGACGTTTCGACTATGGACACATCTACTCCCGCCGATGGCTGAACGGATTCTTTCGGCCAAGAGGATTTGAGGAACGCACCAACCAACTCGGATCGCGATGACGGTATGGTCTCCACGCAAACGCCATGCAGGTTACAGTGCTCTTCAGTTCCCCGTAAGAACCGTCGCTTCCGCTTGGAACGCCTTCAACCAATCGGCCGTGATCTTGCCAGCTATCGTCTTTTGATCAAGTTCGTCGATCGGCTTGCCCCAATAGAAACTGATCCAGCCACTTGCCACTCCTTTCGAGCGATGGACAAACTCGATCAATTCTGTCGAAGAGCACTTTAACGGGAACATCTCCTCGACCACAATCGGCTTGCCTACGTCGTAAACCTGGAGAGCTGTGAGGGCCTTTTGAATTTGGTCCGTCTCGGGATAAAAGTGAACGCTGACGAAATCGAGATACTTTGCCGGTTCCGGTGCATAGAATATTGGCTTGGCCCCCGGCCACACGTGCGCCCACGGAATGACACCGACCGTGATGAGGTGCTTGGGATCTACGCGACGAATCGCGTCGCTCAATTGACGCACCCAATCGTGAGCAACTTGAACATTGGTACGTCCCGCAAGATCAAGAGCTATCCTCTGCACAAAATACTTGCCACCGAGTGGTTCACCTGCGAGCCAATCCGTCGGTGACGTACCGCCTCCAACGACTGGTTCGTTCATCAGGTCGTAACAGAAGATGGCAGGGCTTTCCTTGCAAGTGTTTGCGATCGCTTCCCAAAACTTGGCCTGTGCGGTCCAACGGTCAGACTCCGAAAGAGCATCATACCACTCCGGAATGTTCGCCTTGTGATAACAGGCTAGCCCCGTAATATCGAGATAGAGTCCCGTTTCCTCAGCCAGCTTGACGAGTTTGGCAAGTTGCTGAAGCGAGGTGACGTTGGGCTTGTCGGCTGCGTCCATGAATTTGCCGTACTGCAAATGAATGCGGACACAATTCGCGCCAAGAGATTTGATCTCGTGAAAGTCTTGTACAACGGTATTCCAGTCATCGAGCCAATATTCGTCGAGCAGTCGACCGGAGTCATCGTGATCGTAGTTCACACCCCACGGCGAGAAAGCTGTCATGCTAGGTTTTAGTACAAACGAACGCTTGTCGTCGGAGACACTGACGTGGTCCATGGCAGTCGCGGAATGCAAGCCAATGCCGATCAGCATCAACGCTAGAATGCAGAATCTCATCGTCGTCATTTCCCTTAAGTGTTGGGTTTATCTAGAACCGCATGGATCACATTGCCATGGACGTCCGTTAATCGTCGATCAATTCCATTTTGCAGCACCGTCAGCTTCTCATGATCGATGCCCAATAAATGCAGGATGGTTGCGTGTAGATCGTAGCAATAGGTTTTATTCTCGACGGCTTGATAGCCCCAGTCGTCGCTTTGGCCGATTGCGATTCCAGGTTTGATACCCGCTCCCCATAGCCAGTTTACAAAACTACCACCGTTGTGGTCTCGGCCAAGGCTGCCCTGAGCAAAGGGCGTGCGTCCAAACTCGGTCGACCAAATCACCAACGTATCGTCCGCTAAGCCGCGTGCCTTGAGATCCCGCAAGAGACCGGCGATAGGTCGGTCTACGCTCAACGCCATCGGAGGCAATTCGGTCAAAATATTGCCATGGTTATCCCAATTGCCCGTTGCCCCTTGTGGTCCGCTCCATACTTGGACAAAACGCGTTCCGCGTTCCACCAATCGAGCAGCGAGCAAGCATCGTCGTCCGAAATCCTCGGTGGCTGGCTGATCCAAACCGTAGCTTTTGCGAATGTGTTCGGGTTCGCTCGCGATGTTGAAAGCCTCTGGGGCGGACAACTGCATCTTGGCCGCCAACTGGTAGCTTGCGATGCGCGCCTCAAGCCGCGAATCATCCGAGCGAGTCTTGGCATGCTCTTGATTGAGTTGTTGTAGAATCGCAAAACTGTCTTCATCGGCGCTTCGCTTTGCAAACGGGTACTTTTCATTCGCGAACAAATCGGCGATCGATTGGTTGGACTGAGGTGTCGATTTCGTTGGAATCACCGTACCTTGATGGACTGCTGGGAGAAATCCAGAACTGAAGCAGGCCCGCTGGTTATAGGGCAAGCCTTTCGCATCCGGTAACACCACGAACGTTGGCAAGTTATCGGATAGACTTCCCAGCGCGTAAGAAATCCAAGCCCCCATACAAGGAAAACCTGGCAGGAGAAATCCGCTATTCATCATATAGGTCCCAGGACCATGCACATTGGTCTTCGTCGTCATGGCCATCAGAAAGGCCATTTCGTCGACGAGTTTTGCTTGCTCTGGAAAGACGCTGCTAACCCATCGACCGCACTGGCCATGCTGCGCGAACTGGAATGGACTCTTCATGATTGCGCCTGCCGGAGCGGTAAAACCCTCGGGCTTTTCCTTTGGCCCAAGCATCTGACCATGAAGCCGCTCAAGTTCCGGCTTGTAGTCAAACGTATCCATCGGACTGGCACCACCCGTCATGAACAGTTGGATAACCCGCTTTACTTTCGCTGGATGGTGGCTGGTTTCGGATGCGGCTGATTCTCTGGCCAACAGATGTGACAATGCCAGCCCAGCAAACCCACCCCCCACACACGAAAGTGCTTGACGGCGGTTAGGCGGTTGCTGTTCAAAACCGCCGTTGATCGCTGCCTCGATGTCTTGCATGCTCTACTCCACAAAGAGAAATTCGTTGCTGTTCAAAAGCACACGACAAAGTTCCGCCAATCCATGTCGGCTGGCAAATTCGGTAAGCCCGGCACGTTCACCCTCGGAAGGTTTCCGCAGCCAAACACGCATGACACAATCCGCTACCTGTTGTTCGAGCCCGCTAACACTCGTTTCGACGTCTTGGGCCATCGCCTGACTATTGTGCAAGACAAAGTCGTTGTTGTAGAGTGAAAGAGCTTGCAAGGATGACGCTGAGAACCCCCGCACTGGCGATAACAAGCCCAAGTCCGGGAAATCCATTGCCTCCATGAAGGGATCGGCGATTCCACGCCATACGTAGCGATAGATGCTGCGTCTAGCTGCACCTGGGCTCGCCCAATCGAACACCGTATAATCCAACGCTGGGGTCGACTGCGGCCCTTTGCTCTGTTTGAAATGCTGTACGCCAGGACCACCCATTTTCAGATCGAGCGTTCCGCTTGCGGCAAGCGTAAAATCGCGGACCGCATCCGCATCCAATCGCTGTCGATTTTGTCTCCACAGCAACCGATTGTCGCTATCGAGGCGAATGCCTTCCAGATCGCTTGCAGACGACTGGCGATACGTTTCGCTGGTAACAATCAATCGATGCAAGGCTTTGAGCGATCCTTGTGCCTCATCGCGAAACCAGATCGCCAACCAATCGATCAACTCGGGATGCGACGGTACGCCACCCATTCGACCGAAATCGCTTGGCGTATCGCATAGTCCTCTCCCAAAATGATGCTGCCAAACACGATTGACGGCGCTCCGCCACGTCAACACATTGTCATGATGCGCAAGCCATTTGGCTAAAGCAGCTCGTCGTTCCGCTTCGTTGTTGAGGTTTTGCAAGGTGAACCGGTGGGGCAATTCAGCGAGTACCGATAACGAACCCGGTTCCGCGATCGCTTGCGGTTTGTCGAAATCTCCTCGATGCAAAACGTTCACTGTTTTGGGAGCTGGCAATGACTTGAGCTGCACTTGCCCTTCACCTGCAGGAATCGCAACCGATGGAGCAGCCGCATAGACGAACACTTTGGCTGGCAGCAGACGCATCGAGTCGGCCGCGTTCGCTCGCAAAACATGTGCGGCGATTGTCAACCGATCTTCCAAGCCGACGTCTAAGCCGACGTCGTCCGTTGCTTTTTGAAGTGCAAGCTCGACTTCGGCTGGAATCGCCTTGATTTGAGAAGGGTCGCCGGCCGTCACTGACAAACTCAATGCACCGATGAGATGCGAACCACCGTGTAACTGCCTCAACGAGATTGCTAACTTGGTATCAGGCCGCATGGCAACAGGTTCGGCCAATTCGAAAACAGCATAATGCGACTGTCCAACTGCGGGGTGAATTCCCCACGCCGTTTTGGGGTCGCCATCGATCGCGCGTTCGATACCCCAAGCGGATTGATTGAAGTCGGCGGTCGCACTCTTGAACTTGAGCGTTTTTCCTTGTTGTGTTTCCGCTTCGAAGATTTGCAGCTCTATCTCGGAAAGATGCAGATTGCCGTTGTCGCAACGGCCTGGGCCACGCATGGGCAACGAGTCATGCGAACGCACATCGAGCCGCAATGCCGTTATGCGATCGAAATGCGTGGTTGCCGTGATCGCGTAAGTGTCCTTGTCTGGTTTGTTGCCGCTGGCCAATACGACTCCATCCGAACCTCGCGTCAGCGTAGCTCCTTCGGTTGATACGTAGGTCTGCAATTCGAGAGGTTGCCATTGGGCACTTTGTCGTTGGGCAATAAGCCACTGGTTGATGGCATCTGCGTGTTCCGCTTTCAGAAGTTCGGATGGATCGCGCCGGTCGGCGGCATCGATGATCGACTGCAATCGTCTGCGCTCGCGCGTTGTCTCTGGTTTCAGATCGTAGGCAACATCCCCTTTGATGATGCCTGCAAAGACTGCTTGCAATGCGTAGTAGTCCTCTTGTGAAATCGGGTCAAACTTATGTGCATGGCACCGGGCGCAATTGGCCGTGGTACTCGAAAAGGCCGCCATGGTTTGCGTGACGAGATCATCCCGATCCAGATAATCGAATGTAACCGTTGCGGTGGAGTACGTGCTCAAGTCGAACGTGCCAGCTCCGAGGAATCCGAGCGCGGGAATCAGTTGGGGCTCATCGGGAAATAAATAGTCGGCCGCTAATTGTTCGCAGATGAAGCGTGACCAGGACGTGTCATCATTCAACGCTTGAATGACATAGTCGCGATAACGCCAAGCATGATCGCGTCCGATATCGTGCTCGTAGCCATGCGAATCCGCAAAGTGAATCGTATCAAACCAATGACGGGCCCATCGTTCGCCATAACGTTGGGACATAAGCAACCTATCGACTAGTTTCTCGTAGGCATTTGCATCGGGATCGGCAACAAACGCCTCTACGTCCTGAGGAGTAGGGGCCAAGCCGGTCAGATCGTAACTGACACGGCGGATCAATGTGCGTCGATCGGCGGGGGGTGAACTTTTCAGTCCGGCATTTTCCAATCGAGAGAGGATAAACGAATCGATTGGGTTCGAAGTCTTGGCAATCGGCACTGGGGGGCAAACGAGCGGACGCAATGACCACCAATCGTGGCTGGATGCCTCGATCGATTTTGGTTGCGCCACACGATCGTCAAAGGCCCCGTTCTCGATCCAACGATTCAAGACGGATATCTCTTGATCTGTTATTTTCTCCTTTGGCATTCGGAGCTCGTCGGAGACGTGAAGCACGGCTTGCAACAGGAGACTTTTTTCCGGATTGCCAGGTACAATCGCTGGACCTCGCGATCCACCTAGTTCCCAGCCGCTCTTCCAGTCAAGAGATAACCCCCCTTCCATTTCGCCCGCAGCATGCGAATGACATGCAAAACAGTGTCGTCGGAATATAGGCAATACTTGTTCGCGAAAGTAGGTAGAGGGCTCTTCTTGAGCGAGCGCGAAGTCGCCTGCAATGGCAGCATTGGCCCACAACAGGATTAAACAACCAACCCATGTGCGCCAATCCATCCGCAAAATCAGCATCCGGTCGGTAGCGTGATGGATATTCATGAAAACCATGAGTTTCGGATCTTTCGACAAATAAGTGGCGCACGCTTCCAGCTTGCGAGGCAAAAACGCAAGCTGGAAGCATACGCCACACTGAAATCGACTGTTCTCGCACAGTCTGATTTATTCTAGCCAAATACTCCCTCCGTGCATCCTATATCTGCAAACCAAACGCTTGTAATGCGATCGGCAGACCAAAAACTACCGCGTAGCACAGGCTGCCAGCCTGTAATGGTCTGAAAAGCACAGGCTACTAGCAGCCTGTGCTACGGGACTATCTCATGCTGCCGCTCGCCAAATTGGAAAGTGAGTGCCATTTGGCAGCAACCTAGATTATCCTATAGAGCTCGTTGCGTTTCGCTCGATCCATTTTAGATTGTCGTTGCGGAGCTTGGATACCCACAATGTTTGCCAATTTCATTACAATGTGCGGCAAGATGCCTATCTACTTTACGGACAATCGACAGGAACGAGATGCCCAATATCAATTGCACGGATGCAGATGCAATCGCGGAGTTGCTTTCAACGTATAGCGTGTTCAACGGACAGTCTGATGAGCTAACAACTCTCGAAGGAAACGTGCGCCCTGCGTACCGTCGATTGATTGGTGTTGAGCCGCGGTTGAGCGGCCCCGAAGTTTACATGCGGTGGAGGGGGGCCAAGCAGTCGTTGAAGGACAATCCGCCGGCATCCTCTGGACCATCGCTAAAGCCTGGCGTTCCGCAATCGTGGGAACTTGACCCGATTCCTTTGGTGATCGACGCGGCGGAATGGGCGGTTTTATCGGCGGGAATGCAACAACGCATGTTGGTTCTCGATTTGCTGTTGCGAGATGTCTACGGCCCTCAGAAGCTCTTGGCCGATGGAGTTCTACCTAGCGAATTGGTCTTCGGCTCCCGAGCCTATTTGAGAGCTGCAAAGCGATCACCCGACCAATCAAGCCAGCGGATGCTATTTTTGTACGCTGCCCAGATGTCTCGCGCCAACAACGGCAATTGGCAAGTCATGGCGGATCGAACTCAAGGTCCAAGCGGCTGTGGGCACGCGGTAGAGAATCGAATTGCGATGTCTCGGATACTCTCAGACGACTTTCAAAAGATGCAGGTCCAACGCTTGGCGGGGTTCTTTTCCAACCTCCGGCAATCGCTCCAGGACGCATCCCCATTTCGCGACAAGAGTGCGCGCACCGCGCTCCTTTCCCCTGGCGTTCAGAGTCAGACGTATTTTGAAGATGCTTATTTGGCTCGCTATTTGGGATACACGCTAACTCAAACAACGGACTTAACGGTGCGCGGCGGGGCCGTCTATCTCAAGACGCTCGGCGGGTTGGTACGTATCGATAGCATCTTGCGACGGGTACCGGATAACATGTGCGATCCACTCGAAATCGATCCCTCGATGATTGAGGGGATCCCTGGGCTTGCACAGGCAGCCAGAGAACGTCAAGTGTTGCTCGCCAACGGTCTCGGAACGGGCTGGACCGAGAGCCCCGCCGTGACAGCCATCTTGCCTCGGTTATGCAAAACGTTGTTGGGCGAAGATCTCAAGCTGCAGAATATGCCGATGTGGTGGTGTGGTGATCCCGACTCGATGGAGTTTGTGATTGCAAACATCGATCGATTGTTGTTGCGAGATTCGTTTGTTCGTCATTCGGCAACTCAAACCAACGGTTGCTATTTAGGCAGCGATCAGCGCAGTGCCATCATCGCTGATATTCGAAAAAGTCCCTGGAGCTATGTAGCAACTTATTTCCCAGAGTATAGTCGCAGTCCAACATGGGTAAACAATCACGTGGTGGCTTGGCCTGTCGTTGTGCGATTGGTTGGCTGTGCGATCAAGGATCGGCTGGAAATCATGCCGGGAGGTGTCGCGCGTACGGCAGATTCGGTCGAGAAATTGGACGAAAGTCTAGTTGGTGGAACCATGAGCAAAGATGTCTGGGTGCTGAGCAATGGACCCGTCAAACAAGTCACCTTGCTGACATCGGGCAAGCAATCTATCGAATTGCGTCGCACGGCGATGGACCTGCCTAGCCGCGTGGCAGAACACTTGTTTTGGCTAGGCCGTTTTGCCGAGCGGACCGAGTTTATGGCGAGGCATGCAAGGTATTGCAGCGCTCAACTGACATCCGAGGTTTCGCCCGACTCATTGCCCTACTATTGGCAAGTCGTTCGCGCCTTAAACGATCATTCGAAGTTAGCTGCCGAGCCACCTTCGTCCGATGAAGCGACCGCATTGGTCGAAATGCGCAAATCGGTGCTCGACTTTGTCTTTGATCAGAAGGACTTAGATGGACTGGCCAATTCCGTTAACGGGATCATTCGCAATGCGGAGACGATTCGCGACCGGCTCAGCCTCGATTCGTGGCAAATCTTGAGTCGATTGGACTATTCGGTTCTCGGATCTTGGGCGGGCAAACGCGAGCGAATGGGAGAATCGCTGTCCACTTTGAATCAAATAATTAGCAGCCTTTCAGCGTTCGCAGGCTTAGCCTCGGAGAGCATGACTCGCGGTCCAGGATGGCTTTTCTTGGATCTTGGGCGTCGAATCGACCGCGCTCAAAACCTCTTGCGACTGATCGAACTTTTGTTGGTTCCGTATCGCAAGAGCTCAAGGCAATTGCTTGAATCTTTACTGGAGATATGCGATAGTTCAATGACGTATCGTTATCGTTATTTGATGAGTTATGAGATCGGACCAGTGCTTGACTTGCTCGTGGTGGACCCGTCCAATCCTCGCGGGCTGGCATTCCAATTCGTTCAAATACTGCAGCATTTGGACGCATTGCCGACCTCCGATAAAGCGGAGGTTGCACGTCATCGCAAGAAGATTAATGAATGTCGAGGCAATTTGAGGCTCTTCGATTCGGATGCATTGGGCGAAGATGTGGTAGCGGATGAAAAGGGCAAGCTGGATCGAGCCATCCTACGCAGTCGATTGCGAGATTTTTCGACTCAGTTGCATGATCTTGGTGACTATATTTCAAGGCGTTTCCTAACCCATACTGCTGCTAGGCAGTTGGATGACATGGTGAATCAGTAGGCTTTCGGTTTCAACTTATGATCGTTCCATCCTTGAATGTTCCAGTAACTGCAACCCATACGACGGTAAGAGATCGCATCGCCAGTGTCGACATCTATCGAGGCATGGTCATGTTTTTGATGCTGGCCGAAATGCTGCATCTCTATGGCCTCAAGGACGTGTTCCAAGGGGAGGGCTGGCTCGCGCAGGGGGCAAAATGGTTGGCCTTTCATACGACCCACGTACCATGGCGCGGTGGTTCGCTCCACGACATGATTCAGCCGAGCTTTACCTTTTTGGTTGGAACAGCCATGGCGTTTTCCATTGCATCCCGAAATTCGAGAGGGCAAAGTTGGGATGCCATGTTTTTCCATGCGGTGATGAGAAGTCTCGTTTTGATCTTCTTGGGCATCTTCTTGCGAAGCCTAGGAAAACCCGCTACCAACTTTACGTTTGATGACACGCTGACGCAAATTGGGCTTGGGTATTGGATTCTGTTTTTACTCTCTGGTCTTCCGACGCCCAAATTGATTGTTGCCATTGGTGTGATTCTGCTGGGTTATTGGTTTGCATTTGTCATATACCCTTCACCAGGAAAATACTTTCCGTACAGTCAATACGGTGTGGCTGCGACGTGGACTGAGCATTACGAGGGGATCGCTTCGCACTTCAACAAGAATTCAAATCTTGCGTGGGCCATGGATCGGTGGTGGATGAATCTTTTTCCACGCAACAAGGTATATCAGTTCTCCAGTGGCGGTTATTGCACGTTGAGTTTCATTCCAACCCTGGGAACGATGCTGTTAGGATTGCTCGCGGGTCGGATTTTGCAAGGGAATTCGTCGAAGCCAGCCAAACAGATCTGGCTTTGGATCAGTGCGGCCCTATGCGCTGGGATAGCTGTCGCGATCGACTCGCAAGGCCTGTGTCCCATTGTCAAACGGATTTGGACGCCGACTTGGGTGCTGTGGAGCGGCGGTTTGTGTTTTGCTTGGTTGGCAGTTCTCAATCTGGTATGCGATATCGGTGGGTTCAAACGATGGGGTTCGTTCTTCTTAGTGATTGGAGCCAACTCTATTGTTGCGTATGTGATGAGCTGGACTCTCAAGGAGCCGATTCGATTGGCGATCGAACGTCACTTTGGATTTTTGGTGACTCGGCTGGACGAATTCGTGGGATGGATAGTGAAGCCATTGGTGCAGTCCGAGGAAACGCCATCGTTTCGTCCCATGTTGTTGGGGGCTCTAACGCTAGCGCTTATGTGGATTGTGCTCCTGTGGATGCATCGCAGAAAGATCTTCGTCAAGATTTAGCGCTCTGTTCAAGTTTAACAACGTGGGCTGTTGAACTAAGGCGATCGGCAGACAAAAAACTACCACGTAGCACAGGCTGCCGGCCTGTAATGGTCTAAAAAGCACAGGCTAGCAGCCTGTGCTACGGGACTATCGCACGCTGCCGCCGTCGTGATTCCTGCGACGCGGAACATTGCACAACGAACAACGAACAACAAAGAACTAAGAACTAAGAACTAAGAATTCACAATCCTTGTCTGGCGACAGGCAACAACTTGTGCTAGCGCGGTGCCAGAGCGTGGTTTGACAAATTCGAGATAGACGTCGTTTGCGTTTTCACTAAGATCACATTCGTGAAGTTCTGCTGCGCCAGTTAATCACAATACGGCGAAGTCGGTGAAGGATCACTGTGCTAGCAATTGTTTTAGGTAGGGAAGCCAATATGTTTCAAATGCCAACGTCCGCAAATCGGCATGCGCTTTGCCTTGTTTGGATAGTCTTTCTCGGGTTTGCGTTGTTTGCGAACCAAAACATGGCGCAATCGACGCTGGAACTTCCTGCATCGGAGCAGTCCAGCGATTCCGTGGACCCAGCTACGGCAACTCAATCTGACGCAGCCAAAGTTACGGAGCTTCAAGAGTCTGTCGAACAAGCTCAAGGGCAGTTGCATCGCCTTGAAGCCGAGTTGGACAATCCCAATAGCGAGTATGTGCTTGCCGAAAAGGAATTTAAGGCACTCAACGACGATTTAGAGCGAGCCCAGGAAGCACTGGCAACAAGTCAACCAACGGGCGAGCCAAGTCAGATTCAAAAAGCGGAGCAGAATGTCCTTTCCCTCGAACGCCGGCGGAAACTTGCGGAAGATCGGTTCAATCTTGCTATCGAAGATCGTAAGACAATTCGCGAGCAACGCACTACGCTTCGCCAAAAAATCGAAAATGATAAAGCCGCGTTGGACTCAATGACTGGTGACGGGGATAGCGATGATTCGGACAACGAACGCAAGGACGTTCGGCCATCTCGGGACTCGGTTGGAAACGCCACGACTCATGATTCAGATGAGGAAAATCGTAATCCGTCAAATCCAACGGGCGCTCACGATAACGAGGATCAATCCAATCAGGAACGCGATTCCGAGGAACAAGACGAAGAACTCGTGAAGGCGGCTGCGGACGCTAGCGAGAAGGAACACGAAGCGGAAGTAGCCCAGGAAGAAACAAAATCAATCGCGGCTCGATTGGCAGATATTCATAAGCTCGTATCGCAGGAACAGAAAGAACTCGATCTTGCACGCAAGAAGGTCGATCTTGCGACTGCGGCCCAGCTTGCGCTTTCTCAAGAACTAACGCAGCGACAATCCGAGCAAGCGGACCCATCGGACTTGAACAACCTCCGAGCCTCCATCAGCCAAGCCAGCCAGCGTATGGTCCAAGCTCGATTAGAGGTTACCGAGATTAGCGATCGTCTCAATGATCATCGAGCAGAGCAAAGCAGCTTGCAATCCGAACACATCGTTGCCCTGCATGAAATGGAAAAGAAACGCCATGAAGCGTTGGCGGCCGGGGATCTAGTCGAATCCCTTCGCAATCCGTTCACGCTTAGAAACATTCTACAATGGTTATTGGAGCACGGCCCCCGACTCCTTCTGATTGGTGCCGGAATGTTCCTTGTCAATCGCTTGGCGTCTTTCTTCGCGATTCGATCGGTTCGACTCGTCACCACCGGCACGGGACGCGGCTCAACCATGGAGCGAGAGAATAGGGCAAAGACACTGGTTGGCGTGTTTCAGAATGCATCCACGGTTGCCATTTTTGTGAGCGGTTCCTTGATGATCCTTGAGGAATTGGGTGCAAACATCACCGTCTTAATGGGGGGCGTGGCCGTCATCGGTTTGGCGGTCGCGTTCGGAGCACAGAACTTAATAAAGGATTATTTCTACGGCTTTGTCATGCTTCTCGAAAATCAATATATGTTGAATGACACTGTGCGGATCGGAGGAGTGATTGGTCAAGTTGAGAGGATTACGCTTCGCATGACGGTTCTTCGCGATTCCAACGGCATCGTGCATTTTATTCCGAACGGCACGATCAATAGTGTCAGCAACGAAACGCATGGCTGGTCGAGAGCCGTTTGCGAAATTACAGTCAGCTACCGAGAAGACTTGGGGCGTGTCACGGATGCGCTATGCCAGATTTCGAACGAGCTCAAAGCGGACTCCACATTTGGCCCTCTGATGATGGAGCCGGCAACAGAACCTGCGATTGAGAGCTTGGGTGAATCCGCTGTTCACCTTAAAGTCTCAGTCAAGACTTTTCCTAAGAAACACGGAGCGGTAAAGCAAGAATGGCTGAGACGGATCAAAAATCGTTTCGACGAATTGGGTATCGAGCCACCCATCCCACAACGCTTGGTCCATGTGAATCCAGAAACAGCTGGCAATCACATTCACTCCGTCTCCAATCGCGAATCGACCTTGCGACGCGCCGGTTGATGTTGAGTCGCTTGATCGTTCGATGAATAAGTAGCGTAAGCTTACCGCTTGCGAGTTGAAATACGCAAGCTGGAAGCGTACGCCACAAGCAGATTGCATGCGACAGACCCCCAAGAGCAAAATGATTTCGTCGAAAAATCTTCCTTTTCGCTTTGCCAGCACTGAATCGACATTGGCAGTGACTGTCCATTTCCACTAAACTTCCCACTCATCGCGGTTCGCCTTTCATTATGCTAGCGAATCCGTGTTCAATGGTTTTCCACAGGGAGGGTGGTCATGGGCAAGGAATCCTTTCGGTTTATTCACGCAGGAGACTTTCATCTTGAACGTCCTATGCAGGATCTACTAGACCTACCGGAACATCTCAAGAATGCACTTGTCGATGCTCCTTGGAAAGCGGCCGAAACGATCTTCGAGACGGCCATGGTCGAAAACGTCGACTTTCTATTGTTGGCTGGCGATTTGCTCAATCCTGTTTCCTGTGGTGCGTGTGGACCAGCCTTCCTCATCGAGCACTTCGAAGAACTCAGACAACGCAACATACCCGTCTATTGGGCGGCTGGGCAAGTCGACGATCCGGATCGATGGCCCGACGCAGTTGCGTTGCCAAGCAATGTTCATCTCTTCTCGAAACGCCAGCTTGAACCTGTCGTTCACCGTCGCAACGGTTATGCCTTAGCAACGATTCTTGGTCGATCAAACGATGGCCGCGAGTCGATTCGGGCGGCCGAGTTTCAAGCGGCGGATGCCGACGATACCTATGTCATCGCGCTTGCCCATGGTACCGCCGACCGCGATTCGTTGTTGAGTCAACGCATCGATTATTGGGCTCTCGGTGGAAACCACCAACGTCAAACACTTCACGGCGAAGCGCCCCACATGCGTGTTTGCGGCACCACTCAAGGCCGCGCGTTTGCCGAAGAAGGTCCACATGGATACTGGACCGTCGAAGTCGATGGCAATCACGACGCCCAAATCACTGCGCAAGACGTCGATTCCTTTAGGTACATCACGCAAACGCTTGACACCGAGGATCTAGCCCTTGGTCGCGATATTAGGCAACTGATGACCAAACGCATTTCGCGGCTACAGTCGGAAAATGGAGCAAGGCACTTGATCGTCAAGTGGCGGATTGAGATGGATTTGGAGAATGCGACCACGGTTGGTCCAGCCGCTCTCGAAGAGATCCTATCATGGCTCAGACGCGAGTATGGACATGGGGCGTGTTCGGTGTGGTCAACGGACATCGAAGTTCTTTCGCCCAAAACGTTCCCATCCAAGTGGCAAGAGGAAGACACGATTCTAGGTGACTTTCTAAGAACATCAACGGAAAACCGCAAAACGCTCGGCAAACATATAAATCTTAAGCCAATCGTCGAAGGGGAGACACCAGGCACACCAGCATGGGAAGCTCTTTTGGTGAACGAGGAAGCGAATGCAGCCACGGGTATGCTCGACCGTGCTACTCTGTTAGGCGTTGATATGCTGCGCGGTCACAAGATCGATTTATTGGCCCCGACTAGAAGATTTGGAGGTACCAAGGCATGAAGGTACGCGATATTCAAATAGATGGCTTTGGTGTTTGGTCCGGCCTTTCCGTCGACTCGATGCCCGAAGGGATGACCGTTTTCTACGGTCCGAATGAAGCTGGCAAGACGACGTTGATGCAATTTCTGCGAACGATGCTCTACGGTTTCACGGCCGAACGTCGACAACGCTATCTGCCACCCGTCTTTGACGGTAAACCAGGTGGAGCCATGCGCGTCAGCGGACCTGGCGGTGGCTATGAAATCGCTCGCCGAGCGACGCTCAACGACCCTAGCATCGTCGGTCAACTCACCGTTACCAGCTCCGATGGCATTACCCAAGGCCAGCATCGCCTCACGTCGCTCTTAGGCAGCGTCGACGAGTCGATCTTCACCAACGTGTTTGCGATCGGATTACGTGAGCTACAAGAACTGAGCACACTCGACGATACCGCCGCAGCCGACGAATTGTATAAACTATCGAGTGGCCTCGACCGAGTTTCGCTCGTCGATGTCATGCGACAACTCAAGGCCGCGCGAGCTCAGATCGTATCTTCGTCGACCGATGTTGGGCAAATGACTGGGATGATCGCAAAACGCGAAAAGCTTCGAGATGAACTCGAACAGCTTACGATCCGAGGCCGACGATGGGGCGAACTGGCTGCCCATCGCAAGAATCAACAAAACGAGATCGAAGAACTCAAACAGCGTGTTGCTCAATGGGAACTGGAAGCCAAAGCGGTCGAAACCTCTCTGCAAGTCAGGGATCCTTGGGTACAGCGAGATTTGACTCGCGGCCGACTCAAAGCTCTCAACGCTCGCGTCGATCTTCCAGAAAATGCGATCGATAAGCTGCGTGAAATCCAAGAGCAAATCGAAGACAAGCGTCGCCAAATCACGACCGTCAAAGAAGAACGCAAGCAGATCCGTCGACGAGCAGGCGATATGCCCGTCAGCAAAGGCATATTGTCTCTTGCGGGAAAGATCGAAGCCGCCGGCGAACAGGGCCCTTGGATATCGTCTCTCCAAAAGCAAATACAACGCCTCGAATCCGATTTTCTACAAACACAAGAACAACTCATCGAGGACGCCAAGCGACTTGGCTTGAGCGAACAAGACCAAGCTTCTCTGCTCAATGACAAACGCCTCGCGAACATGCCCGATCTTTCGCGGCAAGCGATCAGCCAACTGTCCGGTCCATCGCGAGACGTCCGCGTTCATCAGCAGAGACTCAAGCAAGCCAAAGAGCAGGGGCTCAACGACAAAAAAGAAGCCGACCGACTCGCTTTGGAAATCAACGAGTTCCTCTCGGTTCGGAATGAGGATGATCTTCAAAAAGCGTACAAGAATTGCAACGAGCTATTGTTATCTCTTCGCAAGAGCCAGAACTTGGAAGATCGGCTCGACAAGCTAGTTAAACAAAAGCGCGAAATCGAAACAGATGCAGTCAGTCTCGAAAGCGAAGAGGGTTTGCCGGTCGACCATGTGATCCGACTCGCGCCGCCGTTCATTCTTGGTGCCATCATGCTCGTCATGGGACTAGGAAAGTTCTTTGAATGGCAATGGACGTCGACCGCGCCGGTTAAGGCAGTGGGGCAAATGACAACGGCAGCGTTGGCAGCCGCGGCCCAGGCGGACAAAACAATGGGTTTGCTATTGTTTTTGCTTGGAATGGCCGTGCTGATTGGTACCTACTACTTCTGGAAACGTCTCGAACAAGGCTCGCGGGTAGATTTAAGGGACTGCGACTCACATCTCGAAGCCCTCAATGTGCAACTGCGGAAAACCGAAGCGGAACGGGATGAACTAACGAAACTGATGCCAGAACACGGCGGTTCACTGGAGCAACGAATTCGAGAAGCGGAGCACGACGTCGCGCAGTTCGAAAGCTACCTGCCTGTTTACCACAATTTGCAAGCCGCGCAACAACGATTCAAGTCCGCTAGACAGCACGGAATGGAGGCGTCCACCGGCCTGAAGGCCGCGCGGCATCAGTGGAAGAAAACTCTTAGTCAACTTGGCTTAGCCGACTCGCTCTCACCTAAGAGTATCCGAATCCTGGCCGAAGGCTATGAGTCACTGCTCCAGACCCGACGACGCTTGAAAACACAACAAGACGAACTCGATCAACGCAAACTCGAATTGTCGACTGCATTGCAACGCATTGAGGCGTTGTCCCTGCAGTTGAAAGTTGCCATCGATGATTCGAACAACGATCCAAAAGATCCATCGGCTCGTTCGATCATGGACAGGGTTGAGCAATCGCGGGACCCGTCGCCGACAAATTCGAGCAAAACCGCTGAGCGAGACCGTCGCGACCCAAGGGATCAACGCGATCAACGTGATCGACGCGACAATCGCGATCAACGCAATCGCGATGAGCAGGTTGCATTGCGAGCGGCCTCAGCGGCAACTCAACCTCATGATGGAGTTGCCGAAGGGCCCATTCTCAAACTCCAAGAACTCTCCAACACACTTGCTCAGCACCAGCAATACATAACACAACGCAAACAGCTTCGAATCGAAGACGAGGAGCTTGCCAGAAAACAAAAATCGCTGCAGCGATTGATGGACCGATGGGTTCGGGCACGACAATCGCATCTGGCCGATTTGGGCGTCGAAGACCAGCAACAATTAGAAGATCAACTTTCGCTCAAGCATCAATTCTTGAAGCTTCAAAAAGAAATCGCCGAGTTGGATTCGCGTGTGAGCTCGATCATCGGTGGCCATGTGCCATACGAATCCATCGCAAGACTCCTTGAAAACGCTCCAGCCGGCGAACTTGAGAAGCGTTGGGAGACACTTGGGCAACGCATTCAACAAGCAGACGATCGCGTTTCTCAGTTGCTTCAGCGACAAGGTGAAACATCTCAAGAAATGAAAAGTCTGGCGGCTGACCGGAGACTGTCCGAAGCCAAACTCGAATTAGCGTGCCTTGAAAAGCAGATGATCGCTTGCGGCGAACATTGGCGAACCCTGGGCGCGACGACTTGTATGCTGGAGAAAGTTTGCGAAGTTTACGAGACAGAACGCCAACCCGAGACGCTTCGTGAGGCTTCGGCGTTTTTAAAGCAGCTCACAGGGGGCAAGTATATTCGCGTTTGGACGCCGCTTGGCAAGAATGCACTGCGAATCGATAACGAAAAGAACCAAAGTTTGCCGCTGGAAGTGTTGAGCCGCGGCACGCGGGAAGCCGTCTTTATCGCACTGCGATTGTCGTTGGCAGCAGCGTACTCTCGACGCGGTGTTACACTGCCGTTGGTTCTGGACGATGTGCTGGTGAACTTTGATGCGGTTCGGGCGAATAACGCCGCCAAAGTGCTTCGCGATTTTGCTTCGCTAGGCCATCAAGTCATCATGTTTACCTGCCATGAACACATCATGCGAATATTCCACAACATCGACGTGCAAGTTCGAGTATTGCCACCTCAGGGCCAAAGCGGCGACGCGAAAATATATCAGCCACATGATGTTCCGGTGCCTGCGGTCGTACGCCAACGGCCCGAAATCATCCTGGAACCTGTTGTTCGCGAAGTTGAGCAAGCGAAACCAGCTATCGTAGAAAAGGTTCTGATTCCGCCACCGCCCATAGAGCTCCCATCGGCTCCTCCCATGCCGATCGTGGTGCCGATGGAGTTAGAGGCCATCGAAGCGCCTCTCGCACCGGTCTTGGATCCACCGCCTCCCATGGTGCTCAAGCCAAAAAGGCAACCTGTTCCTGTGCAAGTAACGGTCCCGCAACTGGAAGAACCGATCGTCGCAATCGATCATCTGTGGTACGACTACGACGAAGAACCAGTGATGGAAACCGCTCAGCGGCTTTGGACAGAAATCGACCAGCTCGATTTGCCGCTCGAAGGAGAGCCTCACGATTTATGGTGGAGCACCGCCAAGGGAAACGCAGAATAGAATGCCCCGCTTCTTGCTCCCCTCGCCCCTGTACTCAGGGGAGAGGGGTTGGGGGTGAGGGGTTTTGCACATGGCTACCTCTGTCCGAGCACGACCGATCTAGCCCCATTCCGCCGAACTGAATCCAGGTCGAAACGATCCAGGTTCATGACTTTGTTCCAAGCCGAAACGAAGTCTTGTACAAACTTCGCCTTGGAGTCGGCACCAGCGTAGATTTCCGCGATGGATCGGAGTTGCGAGTTGGATCCAAACACAAGATCGACCGAAGAGCCCGTCCATTTGATTTGACCGGTCTTGCGATCTCGGCCTTCCAAGAAGTGCTCACAAACGGAAGACTTCTTCCAGTCGGTATTCATGTCCAGCAGGTTGACAAAGAAGTCATTGGTTAACGACTCCGGACGCTTCGTTAAGACACCAAGCTGTGGGAATCCAGCATTGGTGTTCAAGACTCTCATCCCACCGACGAGGACGGTCATCTCGGGCGCAGTCAAGGTCAGCAATTGAGCTCGATCGACCAACAACTCTTCTGCGGGCCGGTCGATTTTGGTATCGAAGAAGTTTCGAAATCCATCCGACTTCGGTTCCAGAACGGCAAAGGACTCAACATCGGTCATCTCCTGCGACGCATCGGTCCGGCCCGGCACAAACGGGACCTTCACATCCTGCCCGGCGTTCTTGGCAGCTTTTTCAATCGCGGCGCACCCACCAAGGACGATCAGATCGGCTAGTGAGACTTTTTTTCCGTTCGAGGCCGTTTGATTGAAGGCCTTTTGGATTTGCTCTAGCTTTTGCAACACTTTGGCGAGTTGTTCTGGCTCGTTAACCGCCCAATCTTTTTGCGGAGCCAAGCGAATGCGAGCTCCATTCGCGCCACCTCGTTTGTCAGACCCACGAAATGTTGAGGCTGACGCCCAGGCGGTCTCCACCAATTGCGAAATGGATAGCCCAGATGCCAAAATCTTGCTTTTGAGTCCGGCGATATCCTGTTCATTCACCAACGTATGATCCACCGCCGGTACAGGGTCTTGCCATAACTGAGGCTTGGCAACCAAGGGGCCAAGGCATCGCGAGACGGGTCCCATATCGCGATGTGTCAGCTTGTACCACGCCTTGGCAAAGGCAACCTCGAACTCCTTAGGATTCTCGTGAAATCGCTTGGAGATCTTCTCATAGATCGGGTCCATCTTGAGTGCGATGTCGGTAGTGAACATGATTGGAGTGTGAGACTTCGCGGAGTCGTGCGCATCCGGTACGTTCGCTATCGCTTTCTTATCCTTGGGGGTCCACTGTTGCGCACCGGCCGGACTCTTTGTCAGTTCCCACTCGTACCCAAACAAGTTGTCGAAGTAACCGTTCGACCACTTCGTTGGAGTGGAAGTCCAAGCCCCTTCCAAGCCACTGGTGATCGTATCCCCAGCGTTTCCTTTACCAAACGCATTCTTCCAACCGAGCCCCTGTTCTTGGAGACCTGCTCCTTCGGGTGCAGGGCCGACATTTCCATCGGGGGTAGCCGCACCATGGGCTTTACCGAAGGTGTGTCCGCCGGCAATCAATGCCACGGTCTCTTCGTCATTCATCGCCATTCTCGCGAATGTCTCGCGGATGTCTTTGGCCGCCGCGATGGGATCAGGCTTGCCATTCGGGCCTTCCGGGTTCACATAGATCAAGCCCATTTGAACAGCAGCCAAAGGAGTTTCAAGTTTGCGATCACCGCTGTAACGCTTGTCTCCCAGCCACTCCCCTTCTGGTCCCCAATAGATATCTTCCTGTGGTTCCCAAACGTCGGCTCGTCCACCTGCGAACCCAAACGTCTTGAATCCCATTGATTCGAGAGAAACGTTGCCCGCAAGCACCATGAGGTCGGCCCATGAAATCTTCCGGCCGTACTTTTGTTTGATCGGCCAAAGCAATCGTCGGGCTTTATCCAAGTTGGCATTGTCGGGCCAACTGTTGAGCGGAGCAAAACGCTGCGTGCCGTAGCCAGCCCCTCCGCGCCCGTCGGAGACTCGGTATGTCCCGGCGCTGTGCCAAGCCATCCGAATAAAGAGTGGACCATAATTGCCGTAGTCTGCTGGCCACCAATCTTGTGATGTCGTCAGCAATGCCTTGATGTCACCCCTCAAAGCATTCAGGTCGAGACTCTTAAATTCCTTGGCATAGTCAAAATCTTCTCCCATCGGATTGCTTTTGGCAGAATTCTGATGCAGGATCTGAAGGTTCAATTGATTGGGCCACCAGTCTCGATTCGACGTATGGCCTGCTGCTGTGTGTCGACCGGTCGGATCGGCAATTGTCCCCATCACTGGACATTTAGCCGTACTCGTTGCATCTTGGGCCTGGCCAAGCGCGGACGCGGCGAGGCCTAACCACGCAAAACACGTGGCCGTGCGAATCTGTTGCTTTTTCTTAATCATGATCTCTCCTGGGTTTGAGGTTTCGTTTCCATCCGCTCAACGCGGATGGAAAACGTGGGTTTTTGAGTATCGCCGACTTTACGGAATTACTCCAATGCATTTATAGTATAGCTACTATGCAATTAGTGCATGATTTGAGAAATGTTCCCAGTTTGTTTTCTCCCCCTCGCCCCGCTTCGGGGAGAGGGGGCCGGGGGGTGAGGGGTGGAGTTGAATCAGTTTCGCTATTTTCTATCGGTTGCTCGGCAAGCGGGTTTCACTCAGGCTGCGAATGAGTTGGGCGTGTCTCAGCCAGCATTGAGCCGTTCGGTTGCCAAACTGGAAGAGGAGCTTGGCCAACCACTCTTCGAACGTGATTCGCGTCCTTTGGTATTAACCGAGATGGGCAAGTCCTTTCAGCAGCGTTGTATCCAGATTCTTGGGTTGGTCGATCAAGCGGTTGCGGAAGTAACGGACGATGAAACGAAGGGTCAAGTCCGAGTGGGTGCGATCCCTACTATCGCGCCCTATTGGTTGCCGCAAATGGTCTCGCGATTCTCAAAGAGTCTGCCCAATGTCGAAATCCACATCTTTGAAGAAGTCACAACGCGACTCCTTGAGCGAATCCGTCACGGCGAGTTGGATGTTGCGATCATGGCGATGCCCATCGACCGTCATTTTCTTGAGGTTCACAAACTGTTTGAGGAAGAATTGTTCTTGATGCACGGCCGAAACCACGAACTCGCAACGAAAAAGGTGGTTCGAATCCGCGATATCGAATCCTATCCCATGTTGCTATTGGATCAATCGCATTGCCTCTCCGCGCAAGTGGAAGCGTTTTGCAAGCAGCGATCTGTTCAGCCGATCGCACTGGAGAGGGCGGCCCAATTGACCACCGTCCAAGCATTAGTAGCGATCGGGCACGGAATCTCGTTCATTCCGGCCATGGCTCGCCCCAGGGGCACGGGCGGCAGGGGCGACACGATGCGTTCGCAGTATCGTTCACTTGACGGTGTGAAGCCCAAACGGACAGTGATCATGGTTTGGAATCCATATCGATTTCAGAGTCGATTGGTTAAGAAACTCCGACAGACTATCATCGAAGGAGTGGAGGGAGTCGAAAGCGAATAAGGTCACTTTGGCAGCCTGTATCGGATGATGATTGGTATTTTTCAGTCTGCCGCTCGCATCAGCCAATATGGACCTGCAATATTCGCAACGAGTGAGTGAATCGTTGGTACAATGCTCTGACGGTCATCGAACAGATTCGGACCTTCCGCCACTAATCTTCCAACAAAATCTTACTGAGTTTTATCGTGAAAAAATCGACTCTTTGCCGCCTCGCCTTCGCAACTCAATTGTGTTTCTTTATCGGTTTCGCATTCGAAGTTTCGAGTTGTGCTGCCGAGACACTTCCCTCCACGGGCTGGGAGCGTTTTCGCGGTCCCAATGGCCAGGGTGTCCTACCGGAATGCAGCGTTCAGATCCCTTGGACACAATCGCAAGTTCAACGCATCGCATTGCCTGGCACCGGAAATGGATCGCCGGTTATGTCCCAAGGAAAAGCATTTCTCTTGTCTGCCGATCCAAAAGACGCGACCAGAAACGTGATCGCAATCGACCTTGCCAAGAACCAGATCGCGTGGACCAAGAGCTTTCCATCCACCACGTACTCGTTGCACAAGTATAGTTCGTACGCATCATCCACCCCGTGTGTTGACGACAAGTCGGTCTATGTCGCTTGGGCCGATCCAGAGAACGTCGTTGTCAAGGCGTTCTCGCATACCGGTGACGAGCAATGGTCCAGGTCGCTGGGTCGGTACGTATCGCAACACGGATTTGGAACTTCGCCCATCATCGTCGATGGCAAGCTGATACTGCTCAACAGTCAAGATGCTCAAGAGTTACCCCCGGGCGTTGAACCTGGACAAGATAAGATGCTTGCGTTGGATTGCAGCACAGGAAAGACAATGTGGGAAGTCGATATGCCGACAACCCGCGTCTGCTATGGTGTTCCATGCGTACGTAAGATCGGGAATCGCACGGAACTTATCTGTAGCACGACTGGACAAGGAATGTTCGCGATGGACGCGGCGAATGGCAAATTGCTTTGGTCGCACGATTGTTTCAAACAACGCGTTTGTTCGTCATCAGTTTTGCTTGGAAACGTTCTGATCGGAACACATGGGTCCGGCGGCGGCAAAGACAACATGCTCGTCGCATGGGACATCGACCAAAAGAAAGAACTGTTTCGCGTCACCCGATCCGCTCCGTACGTACCGACCCCTGTTTCCATCGATGGATTGCTGTTCTTGTGGAGCGACAATGGAATCGTCTCCTGCGTTGAGCTAGCAACAGGCGAGATTCTGTGGAACAAACGCATCGGCGGCGACTTCTCCGGCTCGCCTGTGATCATCGGCAAGCAACTCATCAACGCTTCCCATGATGGAAACGTAACAGTACTGGCTGCGAGCCGATCTTTTGAAGTAATCGGGACGATCGAAACGATGCATACGATTCGATCGTCCATCGCCGCGAGCAAGGACATTGTGTTGCTGCGTACTGACAACGAACTCTTGATTATCCGATAGGACTGCTTCATGTTCCGTCGAACAATTTCCATCGCGATGTACTTCATGTTTGCGTTCCTGTGCCGACCGAGTTTGGCCGCACAGTACGAGGTCGTGATCTACGGCGGAACCTCCGCCGCCGTTGTCGCTGCCGTTCAAGCCAAGCGGATGGGCAAGTCTGTTGTCATCGTATGCCCAGACAGACACTTGGGTGGTCTATCGAGTGGGGGCTTGGGTTTTACGGACACAGGCAACAAATCTGTTATCGGTGGTCTATCACGCGATTTCTATCATCGTATTTGGACTCGCTACCAAAATGCGGAAACATGGAAATGGCAAAGGAAAGACGAATACGGCAACAAGGGTCAAGGTACAGCAGCCATCGACGGTGAGCAACGAACCATGTGGATCTTTGAACCTCATGTGGCAGAAGACGTTTTTGAATCTTACGTGAAAGACTACAAACTCGAGGTTCATCGCGATCACTGGCTCGACCGGGCGTCGGGAGTGACCAAGCAGAACGGTCGCATCCAATCCATACGGACTCTCAACGGTTCTCTGTTCGAAGGTCGCATGTTCATTGATGCGACCTACGAGGGAGATCTCATGGCGGCTGCTGGAGTGGAGTACGCGATAGGCCGCGAATCCAACCAAGTCTACGGCGAGAAATGGAATGGCAATCAAGTAGGCATCTTGCATCACCGTCACCATTTCGGAGCCGTGAAAAAACCCATCAGCCCATTCCGAATCGCGGACGATCCTACGAGCGGCCTACTTCCCCGCATTGGTTCTGATCCACCTGGCGTGCGGGGCGAAGGTGATCGCCGCTTCCAAGCCTATTGTTACCGCATGTGTTTGACCGACCATCCGCCTAACCGTATCGCGTTCGCCAAACCGGAGGGTTACGACGCAAACCAGTACGAGCTGTTACTGCGAGTTTTGAACGCGGGCTGGCGGGAAGCATTTGAGAAGTTCGACCCGATTCCAAACCGCAAGACCGACACCAATAATCATGGTCCCTTCAGCACCGACAACATCGGAATGAACTACGACTATCCGGAGGGAAGTTACGAGCAACGACACGAAATTGCATTGGAACATCGACGTTATCAGCAGGGCTTGATGTACTTTCTCGCAAATGATTTGCGAGTGCCCGAAGACGTTCGCACGGCGATGGCTGAATGGGGACTCGCAGCCGACGAATTTGGTGACAACGGGCATTGGCCTCATCAAATGTACATTCGCGAAGCCCGTCGCATGATCGGCAAATTCGTGATGACTGAGAACGAATTGGTCAAGAATCGACCTACGCCTGAATCGATCGGCATGGGTTCTTATACGATCGATTCGCATAACGTTCGACGCTATGTCACCGCCGAGGGCTATGTCCAAAACGAAGGTGACATTGGCGTTTCGACGAATGGCCCGTACGAAATCTCGCTCGGTTCGATATTGCCTCGTCAGGACCAATGCGAAAACCTCCTGGTCCCGGTGTGCGTCTCAAGTTCGCATATCGCGTTTGGCTCTATCCGAATGGAGCCAGTCTTCATGATCCTCGGACAATCCGCCTCAACCATTGCCGCCATGGCCATCGACAAGCAATGCAGCGTTCAGGAAGTCCCCTACCCAATGCTGCGAGAACGCTTACTTCAAGACGGACAAGTTCTAGAATCCAAAGCGGAGCCAATGGCAAAAGGGGCAGCTAGCATCGACATCAAGCAACTTACCGGCACGGTCGTCGATGACAGTCAAGCACAATGGACTGGAGATTGGACGTTCAGTTCAGCCAGTCGACCTTATGTGGGTGCTGGCTATCGTCACAATGGCAACGAAAAGGCCAGCATTCACAAGGCCGTGTTTGAAACAGCACTGGCGGTTTCCGGTATGTATGACGTACGAGTTGCCTACTCGCAAAACGCGAATCGAGCGACGAATGTTCCGATCTTAATAGAGCACGTGGATGGCACCACGAGCGTTTTGATCAAACAAAACACTGCGCCACCGATCGACGGTCTTTTCCTATCGGTCGGTAAGTACCGGTTTGAGGCAGGCCGCCCTGCGCGTGTTACGATTGCATGCAAAGGAACCGATGGATACGTTATCGCCGATGCAGTCCAGTGGCTGAAAGCAGAATAAGTTAAGAAGGGTCCGAGTGGCTGGGCGGAGGCATTACCGAGACTTGGTGGAGTTCGCCTTGGTTGCTGTTTTGCTGGCGGTGTTCACCATTTCGGCGTTGACGACTTGTTCATCGAGTCTGGCTGAGTAATCCATTACACTACCATCGCCTGAAAACCCGACAACCGTCTTGTCCCATGCCAACTCTTTCGAGATCATGCGACCGGCGTCGATATCGAACCGGATCACACCATTGCTCAGTTGTTGAAGCACTTGAGCTTCCTCTTTGGGTTCCGAAATCGATGTCAGCATTTCGCTGCGAACCGTGATCGTCGCAACACCAGCGCTCACTTTATCAAGCCGAAATAGTTCTCGGAATCGGACGGTCTTGAGCGTGCGGTCGTCACGGTAAATTCGAAGCTCGCGAGGGATTTCCCAGGTTGCTCCGATGTTAACCGGCGTTGCAGGAACCGGCAACGTGATGTCACCCATGCCGAGGTTGGGCGGATTGGTGTCATCGCTCCGGGCTATGATCATCCCTTGCTCATCGATCGTTACCGTTGAGATCAGCTTGCCGACCGACTCCGCGGCAGTTTGAAATTGGCGAGCGGGTTCGTCTTTGGTTTTGGAACTGTATCTGATTTCGTTTTCGGCTCCGATGCGTTGAGACATGTCGATTTCGTCGATTCGGTATTCGAAAGTCATTTCGCCATTCTTGTTCTCGATTACTTTCCAAGATTTCTGGGAAACGGTTCTAGAATTCGAATTTTGTCCGGTCGTATCGATCTTCGTATCGGTCTTTGCTAAGTGTATGACTTCACTTCGGATGATAAGTCCGGGCTCGAATTTGTACTTCAAAACATATTCCTCGCCTCCGTTTGAAGACGGCGTGGCGGTAAGTTCCTTGCGTTCTACTTTGCGAAGGGCCGGTGTTGGTTGTTCGGCCGCCTTCGAAGACGCTGGCTCGATCTTTTCCGAGGGACGTTTTGCGGGTGTTGGAGACTGCGCGATGGCGACGGCGTTGCCAAACACCAAGGCTATGACTACGGCGAAGGCATTGAGATTGATTGCAGGCATTCAGAACTCTCCACGAAAACACGAACAACGACTCGATGATCAGGCACTCCAAGCGAATAGCAAATTTGAGGGGACTGCGTCAAGTCGTTTCTGCCGCCCATTCACTCGCGCAGGTAAATTGGGTTGGACAACACCCACACTTGTTCGGTACCAGCAAGATCGAGCCAAGCTTCCGCTCGATAGATGCCGGGCTCCGCGACACGATAGCTGATTTGCTCCGCCGTGGATTCGTAGACCTGCTTGCCATTGCGAAGAACTTTCCAGCGTACAGAATGCGGTGCCGAACCTCGAACGAGCATATCTTGCTTCCAACTGCACTCGCTCCCCATTTCGATTCGCTGACCGTTATCGAGAGCGACCCAATCAAAGCCTGTCGAATCCGCCATCCAATCGAATGCAACGAATGCACGGCCAGCATTCAGTGCGTCCCAAACCGATTCTGAACTCAGATCTTTCATCAAAAGATGCGTTCCAACGTGCCTCAAACTATTTTCATAAGAATCGAGTTGCATACGAAACAACTCCGTTCCTATCGCGGCATCCTCAGGGATTTTCTGAATCACGGAGAAGACGGCCTTATCGAGTTCGAGCAATTTCTCTCCCAAAGGGTCCTCGATCTGGACTTTGCCACCCTCGATCAAGCGAATAACCAAGCCAACGTTTTGATGCGCGTCGTTGGCAGAGACTCCCGTGTGCGGATGGATCAAACACAATTCGTCCCAGCGTTTTAAATAGTCGGCTGGGTAATCCAAGAGCGAGGACAAGGCTTCTTGTGGATAAGCATCAAACATTTTTTTGGCCTGAATCAACCAAAGCGGATTCTTGAGCGATGCGAGCATGCGAGATTCCCCTTTGAAGTCTGCGTGGGTGTTATAGATTTCACAGCCAGTCACTCCATGCACTTCCCAGTCCATGCGTTCTTCTAGATGGGATACAAACGTCAATCCTCCTCGGCCTCGAACGATATTCGAGAATTCTTGTTTGTCTGCACCATCGAACGCTTGGACATTCTGTTTCGGGTAAACCAAAAAGCCTTTCATTTCTGCGCCTGGTACCAGGAGGACACCATCTCGCATCCCTTGATGACCGTCCACAAAAAAATCATAGTGAGGTGCAGGATGCTCGGTAAACATGAGAACCTTGGTGCCAGCGGCCTTGGCGGCCGCAACAATCTGCTCAATCTGACCGCGACTATCGTGCGAGAACGCAGAATGGACGTGTAGATTGGCTCGATAATCTTGATAGGGTCGATCGACGGTTCGTTGGCCGCGATGTTCCTTGAGTTCGGTGATGGCATCATGTTGTTTGCGAAGCCGATCCATTTTTAACCGGTCAATGGCATCCTCCGCTGTTAAGCTAGGAACCGATCCACATAGGAATAGACCGAGGGAAAGCATCAAAACATTTCGGCATTGGCTCATGTTCACGGTTCCTAGTTAGCAAACTCACATTGACTTGGGGGTCGGTCTCTCTTTAGTCTCTCCATCATTGTCGAGGATTATGCATTGCAAGCAATGGCTGTCGAATTCTCGACCTTCCAAGACGCGAACGCCAAGAACGCCCAACTCTCAAGGTGCCATATGAATACCCTCGCAAGTCCTGCCGCTGTTCATTCGGATCGTTCACGTTTTGGACAAAACGCCTTAAAGAATCTGAAGAAACCGCTAAAACGCACCGTAACCTTGGTTGTCGCCCTTTATTTTTTCCCGCTTCTTTTTGGCGTTTACGTTGTCTTTGGCTTGATCGATGTGCTGAGGAACAGCCAGCGTACGATTCGGACTCTGGAGCGGTATTTTGCCGGAAACGGAGTCTTTACTTGGCTTCTGTCGCCATTCAATCTTTTGATGGATCTGTTTTGCTTGCCGTATCGCAATCGCGGTATCTATCAACTGCAGGACTTACCCGAAGGCTACCGATCGGAGATTCAAACGCTGATCGATGCCGCAGCCGACCGGAATCTTGTTGGAATGCTGGAGTCCAAGATGAAAGAAAAAAAGCGAGGCATGATCTTCTTTAAGTGGTACGGGCAGAACATACCTGGTTCGGTGGACATGCCCGAGTACCATCAGGCATTCAAGTACATCCGCACGATTGGAGTCTCCATATTCAACAAGAAGCAATCGACGGGAGAGCATTTTGGGCCGCTACGAGTGACGCTCCGAGTTCTGTACAACATCAACGACATCAAAAACAAAGACGTCTTTATCCGTGTTGGCAATGAGACCCACTATTGGCAGGACAACAAGCTTTTCATTTTCGACGATACGCTACAGCATCAATCGTGCAACGAATCGGATGCGATGCGGTATTGTCTTTTCGTGGACATTCTGCGTCCGTCGCCTTGGCCCATGCTTCTCAGTGGAATCTTGACGGGCATTCGATACCTCATGACACCCTTGCGAGCCATTTTTTACAAGCACTGGTCTTTTATCAAGTAGGACTCAGTAGCGGCATGCATCCAATGCCCCTGGGTTTATCCCAGGGGATCGTTACCTTCACGCTAGGGCGCACGTTGGCGAAACGGCTAGGTTCGAATTCCGCCCAGCTTTCCGCTTTGAATATCGTTGTCCAGTGTATCGCCTGCAATCCAGCCGCTCATCATCACCATCGGCATGCCGGGTCCGGGATGAGCTGCGCCGCCAGCGAGATAGAGGCCGCTCAAATCACGTGATCGATTGGCCGGTTTGAATGCGCCCAAGAACCGACCATGGCTGGCAAGTCCATAGATCGCACCGTTCAACACTCGGTAACGTTTGTGGATCCCTTCCGGCGTTAGCGAACTCTCCATCACGATTCGATCGCGAATGCCTTTCATGCCTGCGGTCCGCTCGAGCTTGTCCAAAATGACCTCGCGATATTCAGGAAACATTTTCGACCAGTCATGATCGGGTCGAAGATAGGGCGTGTGCACAAGGACATAGAGAGCCTCGCCCCCCTCCGGCGCAACTTGTGGTTCGGTGGACGCAGGCGCACAAACGTAAGCGGTTGGGTCGGGTGCTGGTTTACCCTGGCGATAGATGTAATCAAATTCCTCGTGCGGATCCTTTGAGAACACGAAGTTGTGGTGCAATAGATGTTCATAACGTTCCTTGAGACCAAGATAAAGTACGACTCCGGAACAGGCTGGCTCGTACTTGCGCCTCTTCTCAAATCGCTTCTCGCTGGGCGTTCCTTTAAGAAGCTCGCGATGTGTGCGGACTGCATCGCAATTCGAGACAATTGCGTCAAACTTGTATTGTTGCCCGTCCGTGGTCGTAACACCTTGAACCGATTTACCATCCGTATCGATGCTAGCCACGTCCGCTTGCGTTCTGATCTCGACCCCGAGTTCACCGGCCAACTTTGCTAGCGCCTGTGGAACCGCCCGCGTGCCACCGATGGGATACCAAACACCTTCCTGCGTCTGCATGTGCGCGATGCCGCACAAGACCGCCGGTGACGCTTCAGGCGACGAGCCGACATATTGTGTGAAGTGATCGATCATTTGGGCGGCTCGCTCGTCTGGCACACACGACCGAACCAGACCGGCGACGGTTGTGCCCATTCTCAGACTCAGCACGTCCTTTAATACGGTGGCGGAAAATGCGCCACCCACCTCCATCGTGTCCGAAATCCCACCCACGCTGCGCCAAAAGAAGAACTTGTTCGATACCTCATGTAGCCGCTTGGAGATCTGCATAAAGCGCTCGTAGCCCTCACCGATGTTCGCCTTGGGCGAAAACGTCTCGAGATTGGATCGCATCTTGGCAATATCGGTAACGAGATCAAGCACGCCGCCGTCCTCGAAAAAACATCTCCACTGCGGATCCAATGCGACAAGGTGCATGTAGTCCTCCAGATTGCGATTGGCTTCTCGGAAGATTCTGTGCAGGACCGACGGGAGCGTTAAAATCGTCGGCCCCATATCAAAACGAAATCCGTTTTCGTGATGAACGGCTGCCTTACCTCCAACCCATTCGTTCTTTTCAAGCAAAGTCACTTTGTGGCCGCGAGCTGCAAGCGTACATGCCGCAGCTAGACCAGCCAGCCCTCCACCGATGACGCCGACGCTCAATGTTCTTGTGGAACGTTCTATCATGAAAACCCTCGATCCAATTCCTGTGTTTTGGTTGTTAAACTCAGCCGTGAGTCATGGCGATTCCCGACGGGATGCCATTCGCTAACCGCCGGTGCGCCTTCGCTGGGAAATTGCCACGCGGACTGTTTGCAGCAGCCCTTTGATTTTCCCCTTAAATTGCCCGTTATGGCTGAATTGTAGCAGCCCGTCTAGCAACGCCTCGTCCGAGGCATCGGGCAGCTTGGAATGCGGTAACCAAGAACCCAGACGGGCCGACACGACTTTGGGACTTGTCATCTCCAAAAGCCCTTCGTTGCCGCGTGTGACCCCGTACCCACTTTCCCCCCGGCCGCCAAACGGAAGCCTCGGATCGGCCGTTGGAACAATCAAATCATTGATTGTCACAAAACCTGCTGAGATAAATTTCACGAGTCGCAAGGCATCTTCCATTGGGCCAAAGACCGAAGCGGTCAACGCGTACGGGCACTGCGAATCAGCCCGAAGCGCATCCGACCAATCCTCCACCGGAATAATCATAGCCAAGGGAGCGAAAATATCGGACGAACACAGTCGCATGTCTGTTCGCATATCCGTTAAAACGATATGACCGCAAGAAACCGGTTCGGATTGTTCGTTTGCGGGCGCAAGTGTACGGCGACGAGGATCACCTGAAAAGATGCGAGCTCCTCTCCCGATCGCTTCTTCCACACCATCCCATAAAATTCGGTATGTTTGAGGAGAAATCTTAGTTGTCCAATTTTTTTGCCTTGGGTCATCGAGTCGCTGGGCAAGCAATCGATGAAAGACTTCGCTTGATCGCTTCGGAACAAAGATACGACGGGGTGCCATACAGGTCGCGCCTCCATTGAGTCGAAGCCCAAAGATCAGCAAATCACAAACCCGGTGCATGTCCGCACCCGGCAGAATATAGACAGCATCGCAACCGCTCAATTCCATGACCGCTGGAGTCAGTTTATCCGCTAGATGGTGAAGCAGATTTCGGCCCGATCGGCTACTACCTGTCATAACGACTTTATCAACCCCCACGTCGATCGCATATTTGGCGGCCTCAATCGAACTATCGAGAAGCACGATCAAGTCTCTAGGGACTCCAGCCCGCAACAATAGATCGACCAACAATTGAGACACTCGGTCGCAACCAGGGGCAGGCTTGAACACAACTGCATTGCCGGCCGCAAGCGCATGAAGGATCTGTGCACCTGGTAGAAACAGCGGGTAATTCCACGTGCCTATAATCATGACTAAACCGAAAGGGACGCGATGAACGCTAGAACGCAATCGACCGAGCCAAAACGGCCCAAATCCACCGTCTAAATATCTCGGTGCCAGGATCCCCTTGGCTTTTTGATTGAGCCATTTTGCCGTATCAGCCAATGGCAATAACTCGGACGTAATTGTTTCGCGGTAGTCCTGTCGACACTGCGATTCGATTGCGCTCGCTAACTCCAATCGATGCTCAACAAGCAAGGACCTAAGTTTTGCTAAGATCGCTGTTCTTGACGCGATCTTCGCCTGACTCCAAGTCAATTGAGCCTGGTAAGCTTTGGCAAACAACACCTCAATACTAGCCCGAGGTTTGGTTGTGTCCGGCAAATGGGTGCTGTAAATCACTGACGTATTCATGCCAACAAGATAACAGTTGTTTATCGGCAGTAAATGACAAAAGGGCGGACCCAATCGTCCGCCCCTTTTTTTAATTTTGACATTCTAGATACCGTTTAGCTCTCGTTACCAAGCTCAGCTTGGTAACGCACACTCCGCTTCCTGTCGTTACGGAAAGTCGTAGAACAGGCTGCCAGCCTGTTTTTAAGGACAGGCTGGCAGCCTGTCCTAAGAAAAACGACAACGAGTTGTCGTGCACAGCCTTAGTCTTAGAAGCCGCCACCACCTGGGTTTCCAGCCTTGACTCCCGCAGCAATCGCTTTCATCACACCGTCTTCCAATGTCAATCGGACGACGGCACCTCGCTCAGAAGACTGGCTATCGATCATGATGCGATCATTTCCAACAGAGGCAGTGGCCGAGTTGAGCATCGCTTCCGCTGCCGGCGTGGACTGGATCGATTGCATGTAGTTCAAAAGCTGCGCTAACGCAAATCGCATCTTGAGCATCTCTGCTTGGCCCGATGGAGTGGAAGCAACTCGATCAATGGCTTTCTTGAGGCTTTCGTCGCAATTCTTGCCAACGGCGATGTGAACGGCTTTAGGCGAAGTCCCGATCGCGACGGTTACGGCACTGCCGAATACTCTGCGAACAGCTTCATCGGCTTGCGGAGGCAAGGTCACTGTCGCTTTGTGCAGGTTAACACCCGAATATTTGCCAGTTCCGATTTTCAACTGGAAGGGACCATTTTCCTTGGCCGCTTCCTTTGCAATATCGCTCGCAAGGGATTCGACTTTAGATCCATCTGCAACAGCGATGCTTGCTACGATACTCAAGGCACCTTCCACGCCGACATCAACCGCAGTATCCAATTTGCCTTGTTTCGCCGTCTCAACGAGGATATCAACCCCCCTGGCGATGAAATCCTTGGCTGCGGCTGCGGAAGCTGCATCCCTGCTCTTTTCGTCAATCGCATTGAATGCCGCCTTGAGGGATGCTTCAAGAGTCTTTTCAAGTTGTGCGATATCTTCCGCTTCAACAAGCTGCAACGTCTGCAGCGTCATCATCGAGCTTTCTTGGGGGATACCGGTGAATGCAGACTTACTAGCCTTGGCCTTCTCCATTTGCTTTGCGTACTTGGAATCGGCCACAAACTGCGAGCCGAAGTCCAGAATCGTTTTCTTTTCTTGCTTGTTAATAGAGAGGCCGAGAACCATTTTTTCAGTCCCCTCGATGCCTTCTTGCATTTGGGCAATCATTTGCTCGGAACTTGCCTTTGCTGCTGCTGCTTCGTCAGGTTCCATATTTTCACGCTGGGCCGCCATGGCTTGATCCAGACCCATTTGCATTTGACCGATGATGAAATCGACCAAGTCATCCGGGATGTTCTGCGGATTAACTTGAATGCGAACATCGTACTTTTGAACCATTTTGGCGAGGGTATTCGCTTTGCCTGCGGAGATGTCAGCCAGCGAGTCTTCCGATTGAGCGATGTACAGCCAGTCGCCCATTTTTCTAGCGTAGATTGGAGCGCCAACGGAAAATTCATAGAGCCCATCGCCCAAATCATTCGGCTCGCCAAACACACTCAATTGATCGAAAAAGGCCGCCAAATCGCTAACCGGCAAGCAACCCACGGGTGCTGGCTGCCCGGATTCATCTAAATCTAGGAACACGCCAATGGGGCGCTTCTTGTCGAGTCCAGTCGAGTATTGGTTGACCAAGGTCGAAATCGTTCCAGCGGCAGCACCTACACCCACAGTGCGGGCGATGTGCTGAATGTTCGGTACAAGACTTTCAAGCGAACCGATCGCTACAACGACAACCGAACTGTCCTCGGTCTCGTCGAGAACGGCTTCGGCAACAGCGGTTTCGGCAACTACCACCTTGGGCTTTGCGCCCTGGGCATAGCAATTAGATCGCGAATCCATGGTCGCTATCGCGAAGGTGCTGCAACATAAAGCCGCCGGTAACCATCTCAATTTCATAAATAACACTCCATATTTTTGAATCTAACAGACTTGTGGCGAAAAACAATTCGCGGATGTTTAGCCTAACTTGGCACAAATCAGCTTATTGCATTCGAATTTGACGTAACTATAACCTATTTGATTCGAACCACAGAAGGGGTTTGAAGAGCGAATCGCCACAGATTGCAATTAATGTCGCAACGCAATTGAGCCGTGATTGGGGGTAATCAGTGTGATACCCGATTGTGGGGGGTGGCACTCACAGAGTGCCGTGACATTATTACGCGATCGGCAGACCAACACTACCACGTAGCACAGGCTGCCAGCCTGCAATAGTCTAAAACTCACAGGCTAGCAGCCTGTGCTACGGGTATATCTCATGCTGCCGCTCGCCTTATAGCAAAAGACAAAGCATGCCACCCGGTTAACCCGGTGAATTCAAAATACCCCACGCATTATCGTTCTCGGAAAACGATGCGACCCTTGGTTAAATCGTAGGGAGAGAGCTCAACACGCACCTTGTCACCCGGCACAATACGAATGAAGTTCTTACGCATCTTTCCAGCAACGTGAGCTAGCACTTCGGAACCCGTCTCCAACTGTACGCGGAATCTTGTATTCGCAAGGGCTTGCGTCACGGTGCCTTCCACTTCGAATGCTTCTTCGTTTTTCGCCATAAGGGTTTGGTGACGTTATTTCTGAAAATCATACGGTCAACGGGGAAAGTAGACTGTGTTTTTACAGAACACAGTTTAGATATTCCTAATTTATAGGCGAGACACTGCGGAATCGTCCACTGCCAAACTCGCAGAATCGCTCCTTTTCTCTCACTTCTCGGCGAACGTCGTCATTTTTAATGGCTTCCGCATACTTGCTTTTTGATTATTCTCATTAGCAGTCACAGTTCTCCGCAGTTGATCGTTTGTCCGCCGGCCCATTCATGTCCAACCCTCTTCACAGTTCCTTCATCTACTTTTCTTGCCAACATGGAGCCGAAGCGACCATCAAGTCGCAGCTCTGCGAACCCGAGGGGCCCTATCGACTTTCCTACTCGCAGAAGGGTTTCGTAACCTTAAAATCCGACTTGAACACTCCGGTCTGGTCCAAAGCCTTACCTGAGTCACCATTGATTCGATCTCGTGGCCATGCGCTCGCCCACTTCGACGGAGATCAGTCCGAAGAACTTATCCAACAAATTCTAGTGGAGTATCAGAGTTCGGATTGGGACTGCTTGCACGTCTGGCAACGCGATGTTGCAACACCCGGTTGGCACGGCTTTGAACCCGGTCGATCCACTCTCGCCGAAATGGTGGCCGATCAGTTTCAAAAAGCACTTTCCGAACGAAACGATCCTCGCAGCCAATCGGTCAACACAATCGCCCCCGAGGGTGCCAAACTTTTGGAAGTCATCCTCGTCGACCCGAACCGCTGGTGGGTCGCGGCCAAACCAGTCCAAACACAGGCAGACGGCTGGCCCGGAGGAGTGTATGCGGTTGCTGCCCCGGAAAACATGATCAGCCGAGCGTACTTGAAAATCTCAGAAGCCATTCCCTGGAGCAAGCTCCCAATCCGACCCGGCGATCGAATTGTCGAAATCGGATCGTCGCCTGGCGGAGCTTGCCAGCGACTGCTCGATCTAGGAGCACAAGTGACTGGCATTGACCCCGCTGAAATGGACGAGTCCATCGCGGGCAACCCAAGATTTGTACACTGGCGATCCAAGTCGCTTCAGGTCAAACGAAAACTGTTCCGCCCATTTCGCTACTTGGTCTGCGATGCCAACGTCGCGCCCAACTACACGCTGGATACCGTGGAATCCATCGTGACCTACCCGACATCCAAATTTCGCGGTCTTATTCTCACGATCAAACTTTCCTCTTGGGAACAAGCCAAAGAAATTCCACAACATTTGGAACGCGTACGCTCGTGGGGTTTCGAACGTGTCGAAGCAAGACAGCTTGCACACAATCGTCGCGAGTACTGCCTCGTTGCCGAACGAACGGATAAAGACCATTGACTAGCGTTTCGTGGCAATCACACATTAGCGTAGCAGGTTACAATATGCGCATGGAACCCACGAATCCAGATATGTTCGTCCGCGAAGAGACGAATTCCGTTTTCGAAAGGATGTATCGTGCCGTGGAGCTAGTAAAGCAACGACTCGACCGCACGTGCATTGCGTTGCGCAATGCACGTGTTCCATATGCCGTCATCGGTGGTAACGCCGTTGCAGCTTGGGTAGCGACCATTGATGATGGCGCTGTCCGCAACACACGCGATGTAGATATTCTGCTGCGTGAACAGGATTTAAACTTGGCTACCATTGCCTTGGCGTCCGCGGGATTCGTTCGCGATTCCGTTATGGATGTGATCGTATTCTTGGATGGTCCTAATGGAAAACCAAGTCAAGGAATTCACGTCCTGTTAGCCGAACGTAAGGTTCGCGACGAGTACGCGACTGCCACACCGCGTATCGACCAAGCCGTCGACATCGAAGGAAGGTCCATTGTCGAACTCACCGCTTTAGTCGAGATGAAACTCAATAGTTTCCGCCGCAAAGATCAGACTCATTTAATGGACATGATCCAAATTGGGTTGATCGATTCGACGTGGCCAGAACGATTTGCAACGAATCTAGGCAATCGCCTTCAAGAACTATTGGATGACCCTGAAGGGTAATAGCTCTATAGCTCTACGATTATCTCGACTCGCAAAACGATTCTAAGCACATCCGCAACTGTTTTTCATACCAATTAGCCGTTGGGCGATAGCCTCGGTTTTCCAAGTGCTCGACATTCGTCGAGAACCGGGGCTATCGCCCTTCGGCTATCAGTCGGTTCGCTGGCGACGACTCTCGCTTTGGTTACTCGGCTGGTAGAAACGGAAATAGTTTGCGAAGCTCGTCGGGCTCCGGCTGTCGACCGTACTCGCAGATTTCAAATGATTCAGCAAATTCAATCTTTTCAGCGCGCTCTGCTCCGTACCATCGAGCCAGAACCTGCCGATTTCGCTTCGCCTCCGCTGTATGCCGTGTGACCCAACGTTCTCGCAACCACTTGCGACGCAAATCGGGTTGCGATGCGGGTGGATTCGCCGCCGTCTGTTGCGCGCTGCCCAACGCCCCACCCTCGAATGTTTGCGATTCCAATGCCATCAACGCATCCACTTTTTGCTCAAACACAGGCCCGATGTCGACTGCAATGTCGGCTTGAAAAGGATTCGGCTTGCGAAACTGATCGCTGGAGTACAAGAACACGGGGTTCTTTTTCAAGGGGGGTACGTCCGGACAAAAAAATGGGACGGCTACCATGTACGCGGCGTCCTGCACCAACACGCCAACGTACCGATGATCCGGATGATAATCCCACGGACGATGAGCGATGACAATGTCCGCGTTCCAATCTCGTATCAGACGCGTGATCGTGCGACGATTCTCAAGCGTCGGCAGCAACTCGCCATCGTGGATATCGAGGACTTGCGAAGTGACTCCCAGTCGTTTCGCCACGAGCGCGGATTCGGCCGTTCTCCGTATCGCTAATTCTCCTCCCGACATTTCCCAATGACCGATGTCTCCATTGGTGACCGACACAAGTTTCACATGATGGCCCTGCGATGCCCACAAGGCCGCTACCCCGCCACTCTTGTACTCAGCATCATCTGGATGCGCACCGAAACATATAATTCGTAGCTTGCTGTCGTCGTTCTTACCCTCATCGGAAAACGTGGGGAGTCCGTGCATCAGAAACAGCACGGCAACCGTTATTTGCAGTTTGAAAACCATCGCTCGCGACTCCTAGACCTAGAAAAGACAGGCTGACAATCTAAGCATTATAGGCGATGCGAGCTTAGCCGTGCGAGCTTAACCGTGCGTTGGATCGAAGTGCCTTGCGAGGCTTGCGTTGACATTAACTTGTAGAATGTGCTCTTGTTCGATTCTCAAGTTATTGGACTGCAAATACCAAAAAGCCTCTGCTTCCGATTCGCTTAACTCAGATGGTGTTTCGGGTAAGTGGCCGGTTCCATCCGTGGCTAGATGCTCAAACGCACGAATCGTTTGCATGTCCATTAACATGCTGCTTGCGGACGGATAGTGGCGTCGCAAAATCGCGAGAATCTGGAAGCCTTGCACATCCAGATCGCCCCAATACAAAATCGGCGTTCGTCGCAGCCAATCGATGTGAAACAACTGCGTGATCCCCATTCCCATCCCAAAGAATGCAATGCAGCGCTCGACGGGCGGCAAAGTCAATAATGTCACCTGATTCTCGACGATAATCGCGCGAACATTTGCAATCGGCAACCTTGCAATCTCCTGCGGCGGCAGCGAAAGTTCGGAAGGTAACAGTCGCAGCTCCGATTGCAATTGAACGTCGAGGATGCGAGTCAGAATGTGCTTTCGAAAATAGCGGAATCCATAGCGTTGTTCGAAGTGCTTTGGATCGCAACTGCAATCGATCGCCTCATCAGGCAACAATCTATCGAGCCATTCCGTCAGCAACGGTCGATGATTCTGGATAAGCTTCGTCGGAACAGCCAACGGTAGTTCGCGAGCAAAGCAGTCCGGTCGCGAGTTTCGCATGAGATACTCAACGACAGAAATTAAGTCGTCGATGGAATCCAAATCGATCAGCCTTTGCCAAGCTTGATGCAACCAGACTTCCAGTTCGGGCAATCTCGCGCGAATCTTGTTGACCTTGCGCTCAAGGCTCGTGAACTCCGACTGTTTTCCGATCAACTTGAGCAAGTCGTCCCGCGAGTCGATGGTGACTGCTTTTGGAAAGAAGTCGTTCTCTCCATGCTTACGAGATTTGCGTGATTGCCATTCAACGCAATAGCCGTACCCGATCGCCTCTTTGGCGGAAAGCCGGAGCGATTGCACATCCCGGACGTTTTCGGAGTGCACATCGGACAACTTAAGATTAGCTGGAATTCGCCACGGATACTGCTCTGCTTCGTCGCCGCTGAGCCAAGCAGCAACCGCTTGAGGATATAGACGTTGCGCCTTGGTCCGAATTTCAGCAGGAGAGATCACAGCATCGACCAAGCTCGTTTGACCTAAAACCCACGTCGTTCGACGTAATAGACGGGACGAGATTGATAGACCGGCTGTGGCTGAACGTAGTATTCTTCTTCTACGACGACCGGCGTTGACTGTTGATACGTCCGATACACGGTTGTAGGTTGTTGGTAGGTCGTCGTCGCTCGGTAACCTGTTCCGCTTTGTTGCATCATTGTGACAACGTAGTCGCTAACCCCTTCTTGATTCATCAGTATTACGTCGTTGACGTCCGGACGCATGGCCACGCCATTGGATTGAATGTGAGCCACGATGACCGCATCGCTGACACCACTGCGAGTCATGTTGATGACTTCGGAGGTTGTTACTGGTCGACGTGTTACGACCCGCTGCTGTGGGACTTGCACATAGGTCCGATGCTCATGGTACGTCGGATAAACCCGTTGGGAGTTGTAGTAGCGTTGACGTTCCGCTTGCTGGCGTTGATTGCCAATCGCTCCGCCTGCTAAGGCGCCAACCGCTCCGCCAATGAGAGCTCCCTCAGTGGTGTCATTGCTTTGTTTCCCGATCACGCCGCCGAGCAACGCGCCAGCAACTCCCCCCATGAGAGCCCCATCGCGCGTTTGATTCTGTGCATAGCCATTGCTAGCGAAAGAACCAGCCAAAATTGAGAAAATCCAAAGTTTCATTGCAATACGCATAGTACCGATTCCGCTGACAGGACGTTTTGGATCGCTGTGGAGTTGAGCAAGGCGCCCTATCGATAGGGTATCGGCGTTTCCATGTCGAGACTAAACAAAACCAGTTTTCAATAGTCCCGTCGAATCCAAAATTCGAGCAGCAAGTTGCTAGCAAAACGAGCGAATCATGCTATTCGCCTTGATCATCACTCGATCTCATCAAACTTCACCGCTTGATTGTCCAGCAGGTTACGCTCGGGTTTGTTAAAACAAAAACGATAGCCGGTCCAGACAAAGAACAGTGCCACCACCCAAACGACCCCAAGCTGCAAAAACTGCAAAAAGACAAGCTCTTCCATCGAGTCACGGCCAAGGGACATCAACCCTAACTTATCGACTGCAGGATATAGTACCCCATCCAAGAAGATTACGACGAGAGATCGGCTGATAAACCAACCAGCGAGCATCACCATACCTATCTGGATGCTAGTTCGTTTCCCATTTGACAGTAGCAATGCAATCCCGATCCAAAGGGTGGATCGCGTCGTCGCTGATACGAATGCCAAAAAAGGGGGATCGTAGACGAAATTGGCGGAAAGCTGACCGGCAAAGCGCTGCCTAAACTGCATGTCAAAGAGGATCAGGCATGCAAAGATAGCCATGGTAAACAAGAGTGTCGACATCGTGAGATCAGGACACTTTGTCGAACGTTGGATCGGTACCAGCGAAATCCTAAAGGCGCGCCGAAAAATGCGAAACACCAACGCAATCAAAAGCAAACGATAAACTTGTCCCCACACCAAAACCCATGGATCGGCGAGGAACCATCGACCAAAAATGGAGTCCCAAATGGAGTCCAATGTGAGCGAACCACACAAACAAAGCAGCGGGATAATCGTTTCGATGCTAAACCATTTCCCCCCTCGGAAACAAAGCCAGAAAACGACGGCAATGTGCAAGTTGAATCGAAAGTCGGCAATCATCGTGCGCGACCAGCGAGCCCCAAAGGACGGAACACCAACAAGTTCCGAGAGAAAAAGTGCGGTCATGCACGTGATCGTCAGGAATGCAACGACCAAAGTAACTGGCCGTGACGACCTAGGCGAACCATGCGTCGACGAAGTCGCGACCAAGCCTTTCTTGAGAAGCGTCTGAATTTCTTCGCTGTTCATAGAGCCCAGCATCACCCGTTGCTGTTGGTCCTGTCAAGTGGGGTCGATCCAATCCTATGCTGTTGCTGGCACGAGTACCGCGGCTCCGTTCATGTTCACGGATAACGGCTGGGGCGTATGGTTCGGGCGTTGTGGCGCACGACATCCTTGGCAACTCGGAGCGCATGCCTAAAGAAGCTGGTAGAGGTACCGAAATATCGTTCTGGCCGAAACAAAACTCCGTAGCCGGAGTGGATGTGATTGAGGACGGCTTGGACAATCACTCACTATCGATTTTCTTCTCAACGGCTTACCGGATGGAATAACAGTTCGACAATGTTGAGTTAAACCAATTCAGCGTCGTCCCCGAACCCGCTAGCTCAGTCATCTGGCTTTCCATGATTGGACTCGTATGTGCGTCTCGTCGCAGGAAATTTTCTCGAAGCATACAAACTGTTTAGGGGTTAATTATTTAAATAAGAGCTCGATTAAAGTCGCTGTGCATTGCTCAGCGTTGACTGTGCTGACACAATCAAAGTGATCAAGCCAGTGATCACGTTGCGGGTGAAACAATCGACATTCCAAGCCCACAACTCCTGAGTCCTGATCTGATACAGAGCAACCGCTGCAGGACCATACGAAACCTTGACAAACAGGCGCACAAAAAAAGCCTGTTGAGTCTTTCGACTACAGGCTTTGTTTTGTTTTAAAAATCCGGCGATACCTACTTTCGCATTGGTATACACTATCATCGGCTCGGAAAGCTTAACTACTGTGTTCGGGATGGGAACAGGTGATCCTTTCCGATATGGTCACCGGGAGGGAGTCACGAGGGCGGTAGCCCGTCGTGACCCATGTTGGATTGGTAAATGTCAAAATATTTGCAGCACAATTGTAAATTGTAGGCATCGACTATCGTTGCAGGGTTTAAGTGCAAGATACCGATGGTCAAGCGTTCGTCCATTAGTACTAGTTAGCTTAACACCTTACGGTGCTTACACATCTAGCCTATCAACCTGGTAGTCTACCAGGGGACTCTCGCTACAAGTAGCTACGAAACCTTATCTCAGAGAGGGCTTCACGCTTAGATGCTTTCAGCGTTTATCCTTTCCGTAGTTAGCTATCCAGCCGTGCCACTAGCGTGACAACTGGTACACCAGAGCTACGTCCAACCAAATCCTCTCGTACTAAGGTTGAACCTCTTCAAGTTTCGTGCGCCCACGGTAGATAGGGACCGACCTGTCTCACGACGGTCTGAACCCAGCTCACGTACCGCTTTCATTGGCGAACAGCCAAACCCTTGGGAGCTTCTTCACCCCCAGGATGCGATGAGCCGACATCGAGGTGCCAAACCGCCACGCCGCTGTGGACGCTCGGTGGCGATAAGCCTGTTATCCCCAGAGTACCTTTTATCTGATGAGCGATAACCCTTCCATTCGGAATTACCGGATCACTAAGACCTACTTTCGTACCTGCTCGACTCATTTGTCTCGCAGTCAAGCACCCTTATACCTTTACGCTCTTTGCCTGATTGCCGACCAGGCTGAGGGTACCATTGCGCTCCTCCGTTACTCTTTAGGAGGAGACCGCCCCAGTCAAACTGCCCAACTGACAATGTCCTAAGTCCAGATTCATGGATCAAAGTTAGAATTAAAGCATATACAGGCTGGTATCTCAACGTTGGCTCCCCGTGAACTTGCGTCCCCGGTTCAAAGCCTCCCAGCTATTCTGCACAATACATACCTCAACCCAATATCAGCCTACAGTGAAGGTTCATGGGGTCTTTCCGTCTAGCCGCGGGTATGTGGCATCTTCACCACAACTACAATTTCACCGGGTCGGTGGTTGAGACAGTGCACCAGTCGTTACGCCTTTCATGCAGGTCGGAACTTACCCGACAAGGAACTTCGCTACCTTAGGACCCTCATAGTTAGGGCCGCCGTTTACTGGGGCTTCGGTCGCGGGCTTCGCTTTCGCTAACTCTCTTCCTTAACCTACCAGCACCGGGCAGGCGTCAGACTCTATACCTCCTCTTACGAGTTCGCAGAGTCCTGTGTTTTTGATAAACAGTCGCTAGTGCCGATTTTCTGTGGCCTACTTTCGTAGGCGCCCCTTATCGCGAACTTACGGAGCCATTTTGCAGAGTTCCTTAACCACCGTTCTCCCGAGCGCCTTAGAATACTCTTCTTACCTACCTGTGTCAGTTTTAGTACGGTCAACCTTGCTTTAACGTTTAGAAGTTTTTCTTGGACACCCTTCCCCACACTTCGAGATCTTAAGTGCTCTCGTGATCCTGTCTTGGTTTATGCCTGGCGGATTTACCAATCCAGACGCCTCATCAGGACCAACGGACATTTCTAGTCGTACCGCTGTATCTCCGGGTGCCGTCCCTCCATCACTTCACAAGGCCGGCGAAGGAATATTAACCTTCCATCCATCGTCTACGCCTTTCGGCCTCGACTAAGGTACCGGCTAACCCTGGGCGGATTTACCTTGCCCAGGAAACCTTAGGTATTCGGCGAGCAGGATTCTCACCTGCTTAATCGTTACTCATTCCGGCATAATCACCTGAACAGGCCGACAACGCTCCTTACGGTACGTCTTGTATATCCTGTTCAGCGCTCTCCTACCGATGCATTACTGCATCCCGCGGCTTCGGTATTCTATTTACTCCCGTTCATTATCGGCGCAGAACCTCTCGACCAGTAAGCTGTTACGCACTTTTTAAATGGTGGCTGCTTCTAAGCCAACATCCTGGCTGTCACAGAGATTCAACTTCCTTAGTGACTGAATAGAATTTGGGGACCTTAGCCGACGATCTGGGTTGTTTCCCTCTTGACCACGGAGCTTATCCCCCGCAGACTGACTCCCGAGATAGTTACACCGGTATTCGGAGTTTGGTTCGGTGAGGTACCCAGGAAAGGGCCCCCATCCGATTCAGTCTCTCTACCCCCAGTGCATAGTTGCTCGAGGCTATCCCTAAAAATATTTCGGAGAGAACGAGCTATCTCTGTGTTTGATTAGACTTTCACTCCTCCCCACAGATCATCCCATCGGTTTTCAACCCAAATGAGTTCGGTCCTCCACGCAGTTTAACCCGCGCTTCAACCTGTCCATGGGTAGATCACACAGTTTCGCGCCTAGTACCCGCAACGTATTCGCCCTATTCAGACTCGGTTTCCCTTTGGCTTCGGCCCGTAAGGCCTTAACCTGCTGCAAACACTAACTCGCCGGATCATTTTGCAAAAGGCACGCCGTCACACTTTTAATAGTGCTCCGACCGCTTGTAAGCGCACGGTTTCAGGTTCACTATCCTCCCCTAGCAGGGGTTCTTCTCACCTTTCCATCGCTGTACTGAGTTCACTATCGGTCATTGAGGAGTATTTAGCCTTGCGGGATGGTCCCCGCGGATTCAGACCAGGTTTCACGTGACTGGCCTTACTCAGGTACCATTCGGGAGGCGATCAATTTTCACTTACCGGGCTGTCACCGTCTATGGCCTGCCGTTCCAAGCAGTTCAGTTAATCGTCACTTTGTAACTCCCATGTGAATGGCCCTACAACCCCGAAGAGGAAACCTCCTCGGTTTGGGCTCTTCCGCTTTCGCTCGCCGCTACTGACGGAATCGATTTTTCTTTCTTTTCCACCAGGTACTTAGATGTTTCAGTTCCCTGGGTTGGCCGCAATGCACCTATGTATTCAGTGCATGCTAATTCAGGAATCTCGGGCTCATCACCTGTTTGTCGGCTCCCCCAAGCTTTTCGCAGACTTCCACGCCTTTCGTCGCCTCTCAATACCAAGACATCCCCCGTGCGCCCTTAGTAACTTGACCATCGGAATCTCAAACTTGAACCCAATCCCACAACCACTAACTCACGCTAATAGCCGCCGCATCGGGCCGCATTCGATATCCGTTCGCACACCCATCGACATCGCTCCAATTCACATTGGTGCAAGCCTTGGGTCGCATTTTCGCCTATCTATTTTCAATTGCGCTCGTTCGAACCAGTATCAATTACTCCGGCCGCTCTTTCGAACAACCAAATTTACTTCACCGGTTTCAAACTTTCATTGCTGTGCATCCCTCTCTCTAACTTACGTTTCGAGCAAGGAACATGCACAATAAGATGCCATCTACCAATCCAACCAAATTGTCAAAGATCAATTTCCAAGCGTCCGAGACCGCTGTGGTCCCATTTGCGAGGGGTCACCATGTTAAAGGTTCGTGTGACTTGCGTCAACAGCAATTCCTTTTTTTCTTTGGTGACATTTCCGCTGACCGTCTTCGTCGCCTGAGCGACTGTCCCGGTCAAGGGAGCGAGAATCATCCAGATTTCGGTTCAGGCCGCAAGGCCTTTTTCAAACTTCTTCTGAAATGATTTTCGAATGGAGGTGAAGGGACTTGAACCCATGACCCTCTGGTTGCAAACCAGATGCTCTCCCAACTGAGCTACACCCCCGAATAAAGCCCAAAACGCTTCCGCGTTTTTAACCTTGTCCTAAATTACCACACCGCTGGCAATTGAAAAGTCGAAATTCTTCGACCGCTCTTTCACCCACGCGATTCTAATGCGCACGCCTGGATTCGAACCAGGGACCTCGTCGTTATCAGCGACGCGCTCTAACCAACTGAGCTACGCGCGCAAACCAGAAATCCTTCCGGCAATGAACCATCCGAATTTTGGACAGGGAATCCTATCGCAAGCTTCAGGACTGTCAACGCTTATTCGCGACTTCCAGCAGGTACTACCAACGTCGAGGCCTGGACGTATCGACCAAACGGGGATGAAGCATGAGGGAAATTCCGGTTGCCTCGATTCCTCAGGCTAAAAAACCTGCCTCCCTCGGCAAGCTTTACTCTTGAAATCAAGATCACCAAACCGTTTTTTACGATTCCGCAAGCGGCTTCTGCTTTTCCGTAATCACTTTCGATTTCGGTGCCATTTCCGCGTTCATCTCAATGTAGTTTTTCCAATCAGCGGGCACGTTGTCCTCGTGAAAAATGGCTTCAACGGGGCATTCCGCGACGCAAGCTTCGCAATCGATGCACTCCTCCGGGTGGATGTAGAGCATCTTTTCGCCCTCATAAAAGCACTCGACCGGGCAAACAACTACGCAATCGGTGTATCTGCAACCAACACAGGGTTGGGCAACAATGTGGGCCATGTCTGAAAAAACCTTTCTACAGATGGCTAAAATATCAGGTGAAACCAAGGTCGAGCGTGAACAGATGGCTGCGCGAGAGTACCTGCCCTGCCCCCCGTGGCATCTTAGGCACGTTGGTTTAGGGTGTCAAGCAACCTTATTCTCCTTGCTGTCGGCTCTCTCGGCACCTAATATTGAAGGATTCCAAAAGGGCGTCCTTTTGCCCAAACTAGCTTTACCATCCCGACTTACCCTCCCAACCGATGAAGTTGTAACGTGGCTCTTTCCAATCTAGATCGAGAATTGCTTCGAGATTGCTTGGCAAAGGCGCCGGACGCATGGGAGAATTTCAGCGATCGATTCCTTGGCTTGGTGATCCATGTGGTCAACCATACTGCCTTAATGCGGAACGTGAGCTTGTCGCAAGAACTTCGCGAAGACCTGGTCGCAGACGTCTTTGTTTCTTGGATCGATAAGGATTTTGCGGTCCTTCGACGATTTCAGGGGAAAAGCTCGCTCGCAACCTACTTGGCCGTCGTGGCTCGCCGCGTTGTCTTTCGACGAATGTCGCAAATGCGCCTACCACACAACCACCAATCTATCGAATCCCTAAAACTCGACCCGCCTGCCCAAGAAACAAAGAGTCTCACCCAAGACGAATTTGAACAACTTGAGTCCTCCATCGAGCGATTATCCCAGGAAGAAGCCACCGCCGTTCGCATGTTCCATTTACAAGGCAAGTCCTACCGCGAGATCAGCTCTCAAATCGGCATGCCGGAAAATAGCATCGGGCCCTTTCTGTCTCGCGCTCGCGACAAATTGAAACGCGCCGTCTAACGCACAATTTTTCCCCCTTTTTTGGATATCCCGTTTCGGCGGACCTAACGTGTCACTCGTCGATACGATCATTCTTGCCCAACGATCGAACACCGACCAGCAAGCGAAAGATAGCTTTTCCAGAAACAAGAAATCAATTCTCGAAATGACACAGCCAGGCGAGACTACTTGGCACGTTCCTTTCAACCGAATTGAATTTTTGTTTTCTTTGTTGCATCTTTTATAAGGAATTATCCAACCAAAATCGACTCTACGACGAAGAACTTGAATCAAATCCACTTCGATTTCGATTTTGAATAAAAATTCCGAACTATTGGAACGGAGTTCGCTCTGTAAGCATCAACGGACTTAGGATTGTCAAACCTATTTTGACCACAGAATTGCTAGCCAAATCAAGGAAGAATCAAAAATGTTAGTACTGAGCCGCAAAGAAGGCGAACGAATTGTCATCGGAGACAACATCACTCTGGTCGTATCCAAAGTGAACGGAAATCGAGTCACCATCGGAATCGAAGCGCCCCGCGACGTCAAAATCGTTCGAGGAGAACTTCAGGATGGGAGCGCGGCAGCATGCCCAAGCTCTGAGTCTTTACCTGTTCGTTCAACCCTACGCGAGTTTGCCGCCGCAGTCTTGCCAATGCAAAGGCAAGTTGGTTAAAATCGGAAGGTCAGTAAATGCCCGATTGTCGCCTTTTGCTCCGCAAAAGGTGCGATCTCGATGCAACGTTCGCGGAGCGAAAGGCAGCACCAGTTGTCGAACGGTCCTCAGCAACACGCCGAGAATTGCCATGCAGCAATGATTTTCTAACTTTCGTGGGCGTGCAAGATTGGGTAAAGTTGTAGGACAAAGGACAACTCATCCATTATGATTCTCTCGCTGTTGATACGAATGCGTAGATTGTTTACCCGTCATTTGCATCGGCGGATTGTAGTTCAACGGAAACTGCGTCGACTGCTCATTGAAAGACTTGACCCGCGACTCGCTTTTACCGCCGAGGGACAAGCCTTTGCATTCAATCAAGTGTTTGAAACTTCCGGATTAGGCGGCACTATTTCCGGAAACGTACTTTGGGGAGATGGAACTTCATCGCCCGCCATCGTTGGTGCATCCGCCGCAACGGGACCACTCTCCATCCGATTCGATTATTCGCTTGATGCAAACAACTTTTTTGCGTCGCCAGAACGTCGCAATACGTTGCAATTGGCAGCGAATTCTATCATCAGCAAGTTCTCAGACCAATTGACGGCAATTCGTCCGACAGGAACAGACCAATGGACTGCCAAATTTTCGAACCCTTCGACGGGGGCTCAAGAAACCCGAACGAATCTCAACATTGCAGCCAACGAAATTCTGATTTACGTCGGAGCCCGCACCTTGAACGCGGGCGAACTCGGGCGCGGTGAGAAAGGTGGCTTCTCCGCCTCATCGACAAGTCAAGCGTTTATTGACACGGTGAAAGCACGTGGTCAAACCGGTGCAATCTCAAGCCCAGCAACGGACTTTGGGCCATGGGGCGGCACTATTACCTTTTCATTGGGGGCAAATTGGCATTTTGGAGCTACCACAGATGGACTGGATCTAAGCGAATTCGATTTCGCTTCAGCGGCTTCTCACGAATTGATGCATTCCCTTGGATTCGGCCTCAGCAACAGTTGGAACGCAAAGGTCGTCGGCGGTTTTACGGGTGCGAACTCGGTAGCAGTTTCGGGAAGATCGCCGGTTCCCTTATTCGATGGTTCCCACTGGCAAACCGGCTTGACCATCGACGGTCGGCTTGTTGCTATGTCCGCTGACACAATCAACGGCTTTCGAAGACTCCCGACCCGTCTCGATTTGGCCGGCATGCAGGATATCGGTTGGCAATTGATCACTCCACAGGTGCAAGCGAGCGGGTCGCATATCTTTGGGGATAACGGAACTTACCCAACCGCCTTGGTCCTCAATGGATCTGTGTTCGGTTCCCTTTCGTATCCAATCAGCGTCAACATCACCAACGTTTCTCCCGTGTTGGCTGGTCAAACCAATCGATCCGCGATGGAAGGTCTACCGCTTTCCCTCCCGAAGGTTGGGCAATTCACCGATCCAGGTTTTGGAGCCAGCCTAGCGACGCCGCCTCGCGCAGAAACATTTACCTACACAATCGATTGGGGAGACAACAACCCGCTGTCCACTGGAAACGCAACCATCGAATCCCTCGGTTCACCGGGAGTCAGCACGCGTGGCTTTTTTGATGGGACTCACACCTATGCGCTGATGGGTAGCTACACAGTCACCATGACGGTTACGGATGACGACGGCGGAACAAGCCGACAGCAATTTGGCGTGCAAGTTGGCCCGCCTCCCAGTTTGGTGCTATCCATCGACCGGCTTAGCATCAATGAGGATGCTGGCGACAATGCGGCCACGCTTACTGTTCGACGAATCGGCTTCGACAACGCCGTTGCAACGACGATCTTGTTGACAAGCAGCGACACGTCGGAAGTCCAACTACCGGCATCAGCCACCATTCCAGCCGGCCAAACTTCAATTACGGTTCCTGTCAAAGCCATCGACGATTCGCTTTTGGATGGAACCGTTCCAGTGACACTGTCGGCCTCTGCCGGTACTGTTGCAAGCAACAGTGTTAACGTCGATGTGCTCGATCGAGAAAAGATTCTGCTTTCGTTGAATGTCGTTTCAATCGGAGAAAATGCAGGCGCAGGTGCGGCTATTTTGACGGTCTCCCGAGCTAACACCGACATCGGCCAAAGCATTTTGGTCCAACTGTCGAGCAGCGACACGACCGAAGCGAAGTTACCCTCGCAAGTCACGATCCCTGCCGGTTCGACGAGCCTTTCCGTTGGCATCGATGCGGTTGATGATGCGCTTTTCGATGGGTCACAGCTCGTCTCGCTAGTCGCCAATTCAACCGGATATTTGTCTGCGAGTATTTCGATTACGGTCACCGACTTTCAACCCTTGTCGTTAGTCCTTCAATCCAACGCGCTCGTTGAGGAAGATCCAAACCTTAACCACACGCAAGCGGAATTGTCCATTCGCGCTCCAGCTCCCGCGACAGGCCTCACGTTGCAGCTTACTTCCAACCAACCGAATCAGTTGGTCATGCCGGCGAGTGTGTTCATCCCTGCCGGCGCTCAATCGGTTCAGTTCCCTATCATGGCAGTCGATGACTTTGCGCCTCAGGGAATTCGCAACGTAAGTATCTTTGCCAGTGGAAATGGGGTGATTGCGACGTCGGTGGTGATTACCATTTCAGACAACGATCCCGCATACTGGACCAACCCAATCAATCCGCTGGACGTGAATAACAACCGCGTTACCGATCCGTTGGATGTTCTCATTATCATCAACGAAATCAACTTTCATGGCAGTCGTGCGCTCAATCCTAATACGGATCGCGGTTTGCCGTTCGTTGATACAAACGCCGACGGCAACATCGGTCCATTGGATGTGCTAAGGATTATCAATGAGCTGAATCGGATTTAATCCGTGATCGCTAAGAACTCGCTAGTTCTCGCAGGACACGCAAATTGACAGCGTCCCATTCCTCATCGTCTTCGTTGGTCCCTTTTTCGGTTTCCAAATACATAGGAAGCGTTTTAAGTAGCTTATGCTTGAGAACCCGTTCAAAGCCTTTCAACCCAATGGTGCCAAGCCCGATATGTTCATGCCGATCCACGCGTGAGCCACAGCCTTTTTTGCTATCGTTTAGATGTAAGGCGCGAACCGAATCGAGCACACCGAATTGTTTTGCCTCTTCTGCCCACGACTTGAATCCCGACACCTCTGAAAAATCGTATCCTGCGGCGTGAGCATGGCAAGTATCTAAGCAAACCCCAACCTTGATTAACTTGCTCGTTTTCCCAAGTAACCAACCAAGTTGTTCCATGTTCCATCCCAAATTTGAGCCTTGACCGGCAGTGTTCTCGAGCAACAACCAAGCCTTCGTCGGCGAAACGCGGTCGAAAATCTCATGAATGGCAAGAACGATTCGGTCGAGTCCTGCCTCGGGAGTTGATTCGACAAAAGAGCCTGGATGCATCACAACTCCATCTAGCCCGAGCAACTCCGCACGCTGCAATTCAATGACCATTCCGTCGATCGATTTGCGCCAAAGCTCGTCCTTGGGAGACGCCAAATTAATCAAATAGGAAGCATGGGCTAATGGGCGAGAGACCCCCGTTCGCTCAAGAGACGATCGGAATTTTTCGCAATCCTCCTCGGTGATAGGCTTTGCCGCCCATTGGTTATTATTCTTCGTGAACAACTGGACCACGTCCATCGAGTGTTCTGCGGCTGCTTCGACGGCCTTATAGTACCCGCCGGCAATACTCATGTGAGAACCTAGCTTGACCATCATTCTTCCTGTTGAGTCATAAAACAGCCATTTTGGCCTTAGCGGCATTCTATCAAAATCAAACGGCTCGAAAGCCGTATGGATAATGCAAAGTCACTCTTGGCAAGCTCGGCAAGAGCGACCTACCCAGACTTCCAAAACGGGTTTCTGTCCAAACATGTCTTGCATGATTCGCTCGAAAACAAGTATTGTTCCCATCCATGTTAGCGTACAAGGTAAGTCGAATTGCCTCCGAACAAACGATTGCTGGCGAATCGGATAAACAGGACGAATGATCCCATGAAAATTAAACTGTACCGATGTCTCATGACGAAGTGGCTCGTCTCCAACTCATTGCGAACACTCTCGATGGGTGTGTTTGTCGGCATGATGCTACCCGGCGTGTCTGGGTGCAAAGGGACACCGCTCCCTTTTTCTCAATCGTTTAGCGGACTCGGTGGTGCAACTCGTGTTCCGGCCCCAGCCGACGGCAGCTTCCAAGTGCCTGGCTCCTATTCGGGTCCAAACGGTACGTCGAACAACCCGGGCAGTGGATTAGGTGGTTCCAGTTTCAACTCAGGCAACAGTGCTTCTGCTCCGAATGCCATGAAGACTTCGCAATCCAACTTGCCTGTCACCAACTTCGTTAATGGTATCAGTGCGGCAGAATCGCAAATCCGGACCGCGACCAACAATGCCCTCAGTACGGTTAATCGCGCGACCGAGGATGTGAATAACCGTGTCGAACAAGCGAGTGCGCGAGTCGATCGGTTTGGCGCGGGTGTCGTGCAAGCGAGCAACATACTCTCCGAGGCTGCCTACGGGCCTGTGAATGGGCAGCAAAACGTCCAAAACGTGCCATCGCCGACTGCTCCGAGTCGTGAAAACAGTATTCCATCCGCATCGGGCCAAATCGGAAACAACAATCCTAGCAGCGATGCAAGTTGGCAAACCCCAAGCCCAAGATAATCGGTCACAAAATGGGAACGGCTTCTTCGTTGCACGACGCTCCGCGTCGTGATTCCTAAGACGCGGAGCGTCGCACAACAAAGTTGCGCTATCAAAGCGAGTCAACTGCCCGCTGGCTCGGTCAATCACCAGGATGTCTCTCCGTCGGCGCAACGCCGTGTTCAAACCATCAAGGCAACTCCCTTGCGACAAGGGTTTTCTCGCGATCGTCGATGCGCAAGATCCGGAAATCCTGGATTGGTTTAGCACGCAGCACGCAGCACGCAGCACACAGCACGGTGAACGGAAAACGTGGCGCCACACCGCAAGCCGCGCAATGTGGGAGGAGGGGAGTTTGCCGGATCGTGGGAGCCGAATGGGCGAATTCCAGACGCATGAGGGCGATTTAGGTGCTGACTCTACTCGGCCACGCTCCATTTGCTTTCCTTGGAGGTATACTATGGTCACTGCCGAATTGCGGAGCGACCGCCGATTGAACTTGACAATCTCGAACTCCAAGGAAAGATAGTAAGTCGAGTTTTCTGCGGGTAAAAGCCTGCGGCAGCTTCGAATTGCAGAAACACACACACGTGATACGCGATGCGGCTTGACTTCGAACGAGAGGTTGAGTCGCATCTTTTTTTAGTGCAGAGGAGTGGACGATGAGCGAATACGTGCCCATGACCCGCGACGGTTACAACCGCATCAAAGCGGAAATTGACCGACTGGAGAATGAAGAGATGCCTCGAATTTCCGAAAAGATTGCCGAAGCTCGGGCGGAGGGTGACCTCAAAGAAAACGCGGAGTACCATGCCCAACGCGAGAATCAAGGAATGACACAGTCCAAGATTAACGCGCTCAAAACCAAGCTGAAAAACGCGCACATCATCGACACGTCGACCTTGCCCAAAGATCAAGTCGTATTCGGGGCAACCGTTAAAGTCAAAGACCCATGGGGCGACGAGGAGGAATACACCCTTGTTGGAGCCGGTGATGAGGACTATGAAGTGGGTCGCATCCTGTCGAGCAGTCCATTTGGAGAAGCTCTCATGGGGAAAAAAGTAGGTGATAAAGCTGAGATTCAGGCCCCTCGCGGCATACTCAAGTACGAAGTGATCTCGATCGAATTTAAAGAATAACTATGCCAGATTCAAAAGAAGCAAACACAAATCGCGGCGCAGCCCAAGATCGCGGCGCAGCCCAAGATCGCGGGACAGTCGGTGATCAAAAAGATGTTTCATGGGGACCAGCCTGCTTGATCGTCGTCATTGTCGGCGCAGTGATCCTAAGTGTCACCATGATCGCATTAGCTGCCTTGTTGAACACCAATCAAGGCAAACGAGCAGCTTACTCCGTGCGTGAGCAAATTATTCCCTGGGTCGAGCAGTCCTCGTTGAGCCCAATGGACCGCCAAAACATCGTCGAGCGATTGAACAGCCTCTCATCGGAAATGGAACGCGAGGCGCTAACGTCGCGGCAACTCTCTAGATTGGCCATACGCTTGACAGACAGCCCCATATTGCAGTGGGGCGTTGTTGAACAACTCATTGCAAAAGCAAACGCGTCCACCGGATTCACGGCTGAGGAAAAAGCCGAATTTTCTGCTAGTTGCGATCGTTGGCTGAATGCGGCTGCGGAAGGAAAACTATCCGTGCAAGATATGGAACTTGGTGTTCAAAACGTAGCGACCAAGGAGCAGCGTTCAGGCCGACTCTCCATCCGCGATGACGTAAACGACGACCGCTTGCGAGAATTTCAACGCAGGGTGGCTACCATTTGCGACAAGTTAGTCATTTCCAAGGATCCGTATAACAAGAGCGTATCCCAAGTGTTTTTGGAAGTGATTGACGAAGCATTGGAAGTGAAGGATTAGTGCCGATATGTCCAGCGCTTTCCGGGTGGGGCGAGGTACAGTCCTTTGTTTTCGAGGCAAAGACCGTTGCCGGGTCTTTAACAATCTCTGCACGCAAGATTTACGCAAGCTGAGCGATGGACAGGCCACCGAAACGTTTGTGACCGACGTCAAAGGCAGAACGTTCGGGCACGGAATCGCGTTGGCACTCGATGAGGAAGCTTACTTTGTTACGGTTCCCAACCAAGCAAGCAAATTGATACCCCATTTCGATCGCTATATCATCCGAGAGGATGCGGTCATCAGTGACCTTAGCAACGACTTTCGGCTATGGATTTTTCGGGACAGGTCGACGGCCGCAAAGGCTTGTTCGGTCGAACTCAATAGCGTGCCCGAAACACGAAACGCGACTCGATTGACAATGGACGGCAATTCGATCGTGCTTGTTCATGCCCCTTGGATCGGGCCTGAGTCCGTGCTTGGTCTCATTGCAAACGAGGCAAGCGACCAGCCGATACGAGATCGTTTGGGCGACGAGTGCGCGGAGAGCGATATGGAGGAACGGCGGGGATGGGAATTGCTCCGCATTCAAGCCGCATGGCCTTGGTACGGAATCGACCTAGACGAGCGAAACTTGCCGCAAGAATTGGATCGCAATGATTTGGCGATTTCATTCAACAAAGGGTGTTATCTAGGACAAGAGACAATTGCGAGATTGGATGCACTTGGACAAGTACAAAAAAAATTAGTGCGGATCGCGATCGAAAGCGACTTGGCTCCGCAGCCGCACTCCTTGGTCCAAAGCGATGGCAAAGACGTCGGAACCATTTGCTCCTCCACCTTCGATGCTTCGCATGGTCGGTGCGTTGCGTTGGCTTACGTAAAACGCAGCCATTTCAAAACGGGCCAAGAACTTTGCGTGAACAGTACCCGAGCAATGGTGTTGTAGACCCTTGAACCAAGTGCACGATTGGGAATGCATGCCTGTGGCGTGAATCGAATGCAAGTACAGACAGGAAGCGGAGCTTCCAAGTTTGCGTTACGAAGCAGAGCTTCGTAACGAGAGTGAAGGACATCCGCAACTGTTTTTCAACCCAATTAGCCGTTGGGCGATAGCCCCGGTTTTCCAATTGCTCGACATTCGTCGAGAACCGGGGCTAACGCCCAATGGCTATCAGTTTGTTTCACTCGAAGACTCATACCGTTGTGCTTAGCAGGCTGAGTACGAGTTCGAACGAAGTACGAGAAATGAGTACAGGCAGGAAGCGGAGCTTCCAAGTTTGCGTTACGAAGCAGAGCTTCGTAACGAGTGCGAAAAGACATCGGCATAAAATGACTCATAGGATGGTTGGCCTATTCGGCCAATCATCCTATGAGTATTTCCCCCTACCACTCGTTCACAGCTTTCGCTGTTCGCATTTATAGCTTCGTTGAATCAATTGGCCCAATTGAACTTGGGTGCTGCCTGTTGGCTCGCTCGTTTCTCCGAGACGTCGCCGGATTTCTTTGGTGCACTTGGAACAACCTCAGGCATCGTGTCAGGTTGAGAATCCATCTTGGCAGGTGCTGGCCCGCTTCGATTTGGGTTTCCTGGCCGGGCTTGTGCATTGGCTGTTCCAGTGAACTGATTGTATTCCCCACGACTAATTACCTTTGGCCGACTCGCACCGTAGTCGATGAAGCGAGCTGCATCGCGTTCCCTGGCTCGCTCGTGAGCATCCCAATATGCCTTTTCTGGCCACAGGCCTTCTTCGAGCGAGATGTTGTTGTACTCAAGCAATGAGCCCTTGATCGCATGGATTTCAACAAGGGACTTGTTGTATTCCGAGAGTGCACGAATGTAGCCCTGACCTGCCGTCGCTCGGTTTTGTTGAAATCGCAGTAGCTGATCGATCAATTGGTTGAAACTGCCGCCGCCGCCAAGTGCGATCGTGTCCGTCGTCACCGCAACGCTCTCCTGAGCGGCAGCGAGAGCGTGGAACTGTTGCGTCATTTGCTTGTGCCAACTATCGACTTGTTGCCAAAGTCCGCTCAGCTTGCTCACGGCTGCTTCTTCTTTGGTTTCGAGCACACGGTGTGAGCGAGCGAGGTCGAGTTGTTTGTTAGCGATGTCGTTGAGTGCCCGGCGCGAACCAAGAGCATTCGGTGTGAAATCCATTCGGATTGCACCTTCTTGGAAATTTCCACCCAAGAGCTCCTCAAATGCACTCGCTCGGCCACCACCTGTTGGGAATGGTGGATTGCCGCCGTCGTTGTTGAGAAGCGAACCACCGACGCCAACCCAACGGTAGGTTGTCGAGAGATTCAAGTCGGGGAGAGCCTGATTCTTGGACGAGATGAGTTCAAGTTCCTTTTGTTTGACAATCCACTTATGTTGTCGCACGTCAATGTTGCGAGTCAGCGTCTCGGCTCGAATGGTTTCCCAATCGAACTCAGCCAAGCCGATGGCGGGCTTATCGATAGGTCGGATCAGTCGACCATCCGTAGGTGCCCATTGCATCAGGAATCGGAGGTTTTGCTCGCGTCCGAAGAGTCCAGGGTCGCTGCCTTGCCCTCCGCCAGAGACCGCCGCATCGAGTTGTGCTTGAAAACCATGGACCGTATATTTCGCTTGTGCTTCCGCGGTGAAAGATGCTCCACCTTCGCGGATCGCCAATGCGACCTTGTGGGCCGCTGCGGCACTGTCGCGAGCCATGCGAGCGGTATCGACATTCCAGTAGGCAGCATAGAGATCCCAATACGCGAACTCAACGTCCCGCACTAGGTTGCGAATACGCTCTTCGTATTGTCCAATCGATACGTCTTCGTTAATTCTCGCCAAGACGATAGGAATTCGGTTGACCATTGTCCCGCGTCCCCGCATTAAGGGGTGCAGTACTTGAACTTCCAAGATTTGAGTGTAATCGCTCGGAACAGCCCGGCCGAAGTTGCCCGCGCCCGATGATTGCGTGGGGATGTTGTTGTTCGAGTAGATCGATTGAGAACGAGCGGTAACCACACCGCCTGTCGCGATCCGTTTCGAAAGTGACATTTGTGCCGTGGTATCGCGAGCCATGAAGAACTGTGGGTTGAACACATTGCCTGCACCGACGTTTCGAGCTCGGTCGGTCGTGTTGAACGAAATGAATGAATTGTACTGTGCGTCGAATTCGCTGAGAGCATCCTCGACTCCACCAACTTGGTTCGCTCGTGCAGCCCCACGCTGTGAAATTCGGTTGCCGTTTTGATCGATCGTTAGCGGCTGGGAATTGGTTGTGGTAGCGGTAATCGCTGGGTCGTGAGCGGTGGCGAGCTGTCCCGAAGGGCTCGACAGAATGGTAGCTGCCATGTCGAAGTTCTGACGTTGCGAACCAGGCAAGGCACGTACAACCTGTGTGTTCACCAATGCGTAAGCGATGCACTCTTCCAGCGTCAAATCCAAGTACTCGAAGTTCTGGTTATCAAGCGAGTGCGGTACGCGAGATTGGCTCGCTTCGGGTAGTGGCTCGGTATTCAGGTCGGCGTAATCGATTCGCTGAGCGCGATCGATATACTGCGCTAGATCCCCGCGTTCGCCCAAGAAGAACGGTTGAGTGGGGTGGCAACCGGTCAGCACAATGCATCCGATTTGCAAACCAGCAAACAATCGAGTTAGGTAGCGTTTCATGTGCCAGGAGGTCCCGTCTATCGACGTGTTTCGAGCCGCGCTGACCTTCCGCAACATTGACTGCGCATCAGGTCCAATGGCATCAAATCCAATCGCCACCTAGCGATCAGAAATGACAGCATTCGCTTTTCGATACTTGTGTTAGGTGCCCCCCTAACGCACTCTTCTTATGCGAATTGCCTCGAAAGGCTCTTGCACACGAAGGGTACAGAAACGTTATCGGCAGCAAGCCTGGCAAACTTTGACGATTAATTAGATTTTTCTGATTGCGTTTGCTAGCGTAGCGGCGGTACGACGGACTTCCATTAAATCAACAGCCCGCTTGCCCGGGCGGAGGCTGAAATCGTCGACAATATCAACGGACTATCGAGTCCTGACCGCCTTCTCTAGCAACAAGAAATTTTCGCCATTAAATTCTGTCACCCTAGCCGTGACGAGCCACAAGTGTTTGCGATCTTCATTTTGCATCGCAGCCACCACGCGTTGAAGACAGATGTTCTCCAAACACTTGAACGGCCGTTTTGCCACAGTGTTCGTATTTACATCTTCCTCAAACAAATAACGTTCCCCTAGTTTGCGAAAGCGGCCCCTAAGTTCGCTGACCCCTGTGCTTTCACGTAGAACGGTGATCTCACCCATTTTCGCTAACGAAGCCTGATCGTCCGCCAGTGTCGAATTGCTGCCACCGAATCCGCTTCGGTCGTGGACGTTTGCAACCACCGCAATGCAAGTGGAAAGTAGAACTACCCAAAATGCGGGCGATCGAAAAACTCGCATAGTCCTGCGGATCCCTGCAGCAACGCTAAATAGGTTTGAAATTCTTGATTCGTCGAGTTCTACTCACGCTTTGGCAAAACCAAAGCGTGCAACGACATGACTCCACCGACGGACAGCAATACGAAACCTAACCAATTGGGTGGACGTAAGTTTTTCTTAGGCGTACCGACTCGCATATAAACATTGGTGGCCGCGTTGCTGTCTGCGATATTGGCTTTTTGAACAAAACGATGGAGAGCTCTGGTGCTGCTCTCGTTGAGAACAAACGAGTCGACAATACGAAACTGCAATCCAAGCAGGAAGAGTATGATGCCGAACATAAAGTATCGGTTGCGGTCAATATCCATGGCGATAGAATCTTTTCAGTGATCGAGAAAAACCCCGTTTCCTTGTTTCGACCGGGGATCTCGATACTTTCAATGAAAAGTTGCGATTGCGGCTGATGACGAATGCGCAAGCCGTACGGGACTAGCCAAGGTATGTGCTTACTGCCACTACTCGTTCCCAGGCTCAGCCTGGGAACGCATTGTATTGGAGGCTCCTGCCTCCCGAGTTCACAAACCAAGGATGCATTTCGGCGAGGCAGAGCCTCGCTTGCATTGAGTTACCAAGCAGAGCTTGGTAACTAGGTTGCCCTGGGTACTAGATCGCCCTGGGTAACTAGATTGCACAGTGCAACAAAACTTGCAATCCGTGCCACTAGCCAAGGTATTGGCTTGCAAGTTGGTCTTGAATCGTGATCGCAAGTTCGATCGCTTGAGACGCAAGAACCCCATCGAGGCGCGGTGCTGCTTGGCGTGTTGTAACACTTTCGGCCATGTCCTCAATTTCCGATACGAAAGCATCGACATCATCGCCCGCCGGAAGCTCTGGTCGAATAACTTGCCCATCGCGTGTTACGATTTTCAAGGGCATTGTTTCCGCCGTATCGCTAAAGGCCGCAAACTCGTGTTGCAAGGTTGCATCCTCCAGGTGCAATTCAAATCCATGTGTGAACGGTCGACCTGGTCCATCGATCACTCCCGACGAACTCGACACAGCCAAGTTCTTCTTGCCATAGTCATAGATCACGTGAACAAACTTCGCTACGTCACCTTGCATCCGGCCAACCGCGTGAACACCCAACGGCTTGCCGAAAAGCAATTGAATCCAATGCAAATCGTGCACGTGCAAATCCACTAATGGGCCTCCGACTTTGTCCTTGGAATAGAAATCCGGAATCCACGTTGGGTCCGAAATAATACGTTTGAAATAACCTCCAATGGGTGCTCCGTAGGTCCCATTTGCAACGATCTGGGTGGCGTATGCAAACGCTCCCATGTAAGGCAGCACATGTGCGACTAGGGCAAGTCGCCGTGTGCGATCGGCGGTGCTCAAGATCTTTTGACAGTCGATTGGATTGAGCGCGAGTGGCTTTTCGCAAAGGACATCTTTGCCATGTTCCATTGCCAAAATCGCGGCGGCGGCATGCATGTGCGGAGGTAAACAAATGTCGATCACATCGATGTCCGACGATCGCACCATGGCTTCGAGTGTTTCGAAGACTTCGATCCCGTCAAGCGAAATTTGGGTTCCAGGGGGACCGAAATTTCCTTGAATGCCCCGCCAATCGCCGGTTCGCTTCTTTGCATCGCTCGAACAAAAAGCAACCAATTGCGCATGCGGGCTTCGCCGATATGCAAGCTGATGAATCCAGCCCATGAACCCAATGCCAACCAAACCAACTCGAATCATGGATTACTCCTGGTGCGACGTACTCAAATTCATGTTTAACCTCCGCAGCACTAACGCCAATGTCGATCTGCAAAGTTCATGTACTGCTGCCAATCATACGAAAGGATGTCGTGCGGCCCGGTTCGGTTATGGTACCCGATACGATCCCCCACGCTTATGTCAGCAGCCGGAGGAGTTTCCGATGAGAGCCCTTGGAAGCCGAGCAGTTGATAAACCGGGGTCGCATACCAGCCGCTCAAATACTCCCCTTTTGGGTCCGCCCAGAGGTCTTCGGTGGCGCTAGCGATGTAGACGGGTCGTGGAGCGATGCAAGCCACGAGCGTGTGCTGGTCAAAGGGCAAAGCGACTTCGTTTTGGTTGTACTTTTTGAAATTTGGGCAGAACCAATGCGGAAAGGATGTGTTTATTCTCGCGACCGTTTCGCCGAAGTTGCGACGTTCCAAAGCAGCCCCGCCGCATCCCGAATTGTTCGAAATGACGATCGAGAATCGAGGGTCGGTCGCTCCGGCCCACAAACTTGTTTTTCCCAATCGCGAATGACCCATGACGGCAACGCGTTCCGGATCAATGGTCGGCTGTTGGTTGAGAACATCCATCAATCGCGACAATCCCCAAGCCCAACCAGAAACGGTGCCCCATCGATCGGGGTGCTCCGAGGATGCGCGATGCGCGGGAAACAAGGCATGTACGCCGTTCTTGAACCCATCGTCAAAGTCGGGATCGATGTCTCCATAGTATGCGGTTGCGACGGCATAGCCTCGTTCGTTGATTTCCCGAATGGGCCACCTCCGATCTTGACCGCCACGGTTTTTCTCCGTCGCAACATTATTGGTTACACCTGTTTTAGTGTCGTTGGCCATCCAGCCCTTCGGAAGTCGAATGGCGGTATCCGCGTCGACGGTGTGGTTCCCCTGGAAATTGAGCCCAAGGAAACAACCCTTGGATTTGCCAGGTTTGTTGGGAGCGAACAGCACGAAGTCGATATCCATGCTGGCTGCGTCCGTTTTCAAATGGACAACAAACTGAGTCCGATTGGTCGTTCCGCCGTACATCGATCCTTGCTCAACGATGTCCCAACTCACAACGGCTTTTCCATCGGGTTGGAAACCATACTCGTTTTCTCCGATGAGCTTGAGCAAACGTTCACGTTGCGCGGGCCATTGTTTGGCATCCGTAATTCGCGTGCCGTCCACCCCAACGAGAGGATCTGGCAGCGGACTCATCGTGACAAGAGCTTCGTCCTGGTTTGCCTTGGGAACTTGTCCTTCAGCGGTTGAGGGTGTTGTCATCAAACAAGCGGACATAAATCCGACAGCACAAAAGTTTCGAAGTGGATAGAACATTTGGAGAGGGGTTGGTTGGAGGGTTAAGTTCTTGGTGCTTGGTGCTTGGTGCTTAATCATCGGCCATGTCTCGCGCGTGGTACGAACTGCGAACAAACGGTCCTGAAGCAACTTTTTTGAAGCCCATCGACTTGGCAATCAATCGAAGTTCTTCAAACTCCTCGGGTGGCACGTAGCGAACGACCGGCAGATACTTTGGCCCAGGTTGCAAGTATTGCCCGAGGGTCAAAAAATCACATTCGTATGTTCTCAAGTCCGCAAGGCATTCGAGTAATTCATCGCGTGTCTCACCGAGCCCCAACATCAAACCGCTCTTGGTTTTGATTTTGTCATTTCGCGTTTTGATGTGCTTCAGCAACTCAAGTGTCCAACGGTACTCGCTCTTGGGACCTCGAACTTTTCGATAAAGTCGCGGTACTGTTTCCATGTTGTGGTTGAAGACTTCGGGAGCCGCATCGATAACTCGATCGAGTCCATGCTTGTGGCGAATAAAGTCGGGTGTTAGCACTTCGACGGCCGCCCCAGTCTTGTTTCGAACCGCGATGACGCACTGATAAAAATGCTCGCCGCCACCGTCCGGAAGATCATCGCGAGTCACCGACGTAATAACCACATGTCTAAGTCCGAGCCTCAAGGCAGCTTCCGCAACGCGTTCTGGCTCGTCGAGTTCCAAAGCCTCTGGTTTGCCTCGGGAGACTGCGCAAAAACCACAAGGCCTAGTGCAGACGTTGCCAAGGATCATAAACGTGGCGGTCTTTTGCGAATAGCATTCCATTCGATTAGGACACTTCGCGTTCTCGCAAACCGTCTCTAGCCGTAGCTCGCTCAAAAGTCCGGACGTAAAATGGTTGGCATTCCCCTTAGGAACTTCTCGTCGCAACCACGGCGGCAAGCGACGACTTGGCTCGAAAAGGGGTGAAACCGAACCGCATGCAAGCGAGTCATCCCCCTGTTGGCTGGAATCGGATGAAGAAGGATCGGGTTGCGGAATTACGTTCAGAATTGGCAATTGCATGCGAGTTTGTTTTGTTAAAACGTGCTTGACGAGCGGTTTTCGGACTCTCGATGACACTGCACTTTAGCCGTTTCCCTTGATTTTAAAAGTCGATGGGGCTTGCTTCGGACGCATTCCTGCTAAAAATTCCTAGCGAACATCTGGCATTAGTTGCAGTAAATGACGTACATTAAGGTACCTGATACGATTTCCGTTAGACTTTAGTCAAAATACCGAGGTTGGTTTTGAAATGATGATTCCATTTAGAACGATTGCATCGTCATTGCCGAAAATGTGGCGTTCCCCGGCTGTTGGTTTGGCTCGGCTGGCGTTACTGCTCGCTGCGGGTTGGGCATCGGTTGGCCAAACACAATTGCAAAGTGCGGAATGCCCTTTCTGCACGGCCGTCTCTCAAACACTTAGGCAAGAACTCAAATCGATGGATGCCGTCGCGATTGCCCGTCTAGTGACAGATGGTCGATCGGATATCGACGGGTTGGCTGCCTTCAAAATTGAAAAAGTGCTTACCGGTGAGTCCATCTTGAAAGCGGACCAATCGATTCAGGCAACGTATTTTGGGCCTGGAAAATCAACGAAACGATTTCTGCTTATGGGTGTTGACCCCAAAGAACTTGTTTGGTCGTCACCCCTCCCACTGTCTGCGGATGCAGAAAAGTATGTCGAAGCCATTCGGGCTTTGCCTGAAAACCCAGTCGAACGACTCGACTTTTATCAAAAATATTTCGAACACGCCGACTCGTTACTCGCCCGTGATTGCTACGACGAGTTTGCCTTGGCACCGTACTCGGACGTTGTTTTGCTCAAGGATCGTATGGATCGCAAGCAATTGTTGACCTGGGTCCAAGACACCTCGAAATCACCTGACCGAAAGCGACTGTATTACACGATGCTGAGCATTTGCGGCCTGCCCGAGGATGCCGATTTGTTCGAGTCGATGATCAAGAGTGACAATCCGGACGCCCGAGCTGGCCTGGATGCCCTGATTGCCGCTTACCTGACAATCAAAGGTGAAGCTGGCCTCAAGCTCATCGAAGATCGATTCTTCAAAGACGACAAAACACAGTACGCTGACATTTATTCGGCTGTGATGGCATTGAGATTTCATGGGACCGAAGTCGATATTCTCAAGAAGGAGGCGATCACCAAGACGATGCATCAATTGCTGGCTCGTCCTGACCTCGCTGATTTAGTGATTCCGGATCTGGCCCGCTGGGGAGATTGGAGCCAAATCAACAAGATGTGTGAACTGTTCGAAAAAGCCAACGATGACAATCTATGGGTACGAGTCCCCGTGATCAATTATTTGCGTGCTTGCCCACTGCCGGAAGCAAAGGAAAAACTCATCGAACTTGAGAAGATCGACCCGAGCTCTGTCAAGCGAGCCAAGACTTTCTTCCCGATCCCTACACCAGCCGCACCCAAAAAAGGGGAGACATCGTCGATTCGCCGAATCCCTCCAACGGAGCGAGCATTGGCCGTACGACAAAATCGGACGTTGTTTCGCCTTGCATCCGCCGACAGCGATTCACTCGTCATTCGACTTTTGGCAAATTCGCAGACAGCAAATTCGCAGACAATAGCGGGGCTAACATCCAATGACGCGGTTGCTTTGGCAAGTGTTCCGGTTACCGAGGGTTTGAACCTGTGGGCTCCGATGGCCGTATTGGTCATTGCGACAGTCATGATGGCGATGATGATGTGGACGATTGCTACCAGCGGAGGATTTGCTGCTCGACTGTTGCCGATCGCGCGCCGGCTTTAAATTTCCTCGCGGTGATCCGCCGAGCCCGTTTGCCATTCCGATTTTCTTAGCGACCACCTTAGATGAGCCAAGCGATTTCAGATCCTCAATCCAGTTCCTCGACGCCCTATCAACAGGACGACGAATTCGCCTACAAATCGATGAGTAGAGCGGCCGTTCTCAGCTTTGCGTTCGGTTTGTTTGGCTTGCTAGCGTGGATTTCGCCGCTTTTGCTATTTTTGCCAGCGTGCGGAGTTGTCTTCGGCATCGTCGCGTTTCGAAACTTGAAAAAGTTCCCCAACGAGCTGATCGGTTCAGGCATCGCTCGAATCGGAATGATTTTGAGTGTTTGTTTGCTGGTCGTATCGCCCGTCCGGCATATCTACATTTACAACACCGAAGTCCCTGAGGGCTACGAGAGAATTCAGTTTGCCTGGCTGAAAAGCGCAACCGGCGCACCCGATTTCCCTACTCCCGAAGCGATTGCGCTCAACGGAAAGAAGGTTTTTCTCAAAGGTTACATCCATCCAACCTCGGTCGCCAGCAACGCGGCCAAAACCTTTGTGTTGGTCCCTGATATTAGTACGTGTTGTTTCGGGGGCCAGCCGCCACTGACCCATATGATCGAAGTCAAATTGGTCAACGACAAGTATGCCGGAAAATCGTTGCGTTGCTTTTCGCTGGCGGGTATTCTCGAAGTTCACCCGTACCTCAAGCCTGTCGAAGGTTTGGAGGGTGTTTTTTATCAGCTTGAGGCTGAGCATTTCGAGTAGAATACCGATCTACTCCACTCTGCCCCTCCACTTTACACCTCCAAGGACCGTGATGTGATCGATCCCATTTTCGAACATCAATTGTTGCAGACACGTCGTCAGTTTTTCGGACGAACCGGTTTACGGATGGGTGGCGTCGCCTTGGCTGCAATGTCAGGTGCAGCCCCAATCAAGTCGCTATCGAGTGCCATGGCCAGCGATAACTCGAACAAAGTGCACCCCGCCTTGCACGGCTTGCCTCATTTCGTCCCCAAAGCCAAAGCGATCATTTATCTACATATGAATGGAGGCCCGTCCCAGATTGATACGTGGGACTACAAGCCTCATCTACAAGAGCAATTCGATAAAGACCTGCCGGACACGATTCGCAAAGGCCAACGCATCACCACGATGACCAGCGGACAAGCACGCTTACCAGTCGCGCCGAGCAAATTCAAATTCGCACAGCACGGACAAAGCCAACGCTGGGTTAGCGAACTGCTTCCGTTCACTTCCAAAATCGTAGATGAGTTGGCAGTCATCAAGACCGTGCATACCAACGCGATCAATCACGATCCGGCTTGCACGTTTGTGATGACGGGCAATGAAGTCCCAGGAAAGGCAAGCTTGGGCTCTTGGTTAGCGTATGGCCTTGGCAGCGAGAGCGACAATCTTCCCGCGTTCGTGGTCATGACCCCAACTTGGTCGAGCAAAGCAGCCGCACAAGCTCTGTTTACTCGCATGTGGTCGAGTGGGTTTTTGCCCACCCGATACGCGGGCGTTGCATTGAGAACTGGCGGAGATCCGGTTTTGTATTTGCCTAACCCTGAGGGTGTTACTTCGGCAGATCGGCGTGTCATGCTCGATGCATTAGGGCAACTCAACCGCGAACGATTCTCGGAATTGCATGACCCCGAGATTCAAACCCGCATAGCGCAATACGAAATGGCATTTCGCATGCAACGCAGCGTGCCTGAGTTGGTGAATCTCAACGACGAACCCAGCTCAATCACGGACATGTACGGACCCGAAGTCACCGTTCCAGGTACATTTGCAGCAAGTGCCTTGTTGGCTCGGCGCATGGTCGAACGGGGTGTTCGCGTGGTTCAGATATTGCATCGCGGATGGGATCAACACGGCAACATCGCCAACGATCTGCCAGCACAATGTAGAGACGTCGACCAAGCCAGTGCCGCATTAATCCTCGACCTAAAACAACGTGGGCTTCTAGACTCAACGTTGGTTGTGTGGGGTGGTGAGTTTGGCCGGACGGTCTACTGCCAGGGGGGCCTGACCAAAGACAATTACGGTCGAGACCACCATCCGAAGTGTTTTACGATGTGGATGGCCGGGGGGGGCGTGCGCGGAGGAGTTGAATACGGGCAAACGGACGATTTCAGCTACAACATCGCAGAAAACCCCGTCCAAATCAACGACCTCAACGCAACCATCTTGCATTGCATGGGGATTGATCACGAACGGTTTGTATTCCCATTTCAAGGACTTGAACAACGTCTAACAGGTGTTGAACATCAACAAGTGATCCGGAAAGTCTTGGCATAGCTCATATAACGTTTTCTTCCGTTCGCGTCTCGAACAGGCCAAGCACCCGTGTGAAGCAGGCTCAACTCACTTGGGGACGGTAAAAGGTGCACCAGCAGTAACGACCGCGATGACCGAGGGCGAGTCGTTGACTCGACACAAGTCAATCACGGGTGACCGAGCCCTTCGTGTCCATCCCATTGTTCCCTCATCACGCTTCCATCCAATGGCATCTTGAACTGCCGACAGGTTCGCGAGCATGAGGGTCTGGATCTTGGTCCAGATGCCAACATCATATCCAATCGTCGCGACGCAATCCACAATAGAACGGTTCTCTCTCCCTTTGGCTTTGGAAAGGGAGAGAGGTGGCACAGCCGGAGTGAGGGTTTGACACGCTGCGATTGTTATGAGGGAATTGGCCTTGGAGTCATTTCACGTAGAGATGGTGACCGCGTTAAGCGGTGACCACTTGGGAACATGAAGTACTCGGCCCCCATGGTTTTTGTTCTCGAGCATGTCGAACCTCATTCGTGTCACGCAAAGACGCGAAGTCGCAAAGTCACGATCGCTGTGAATCACTGCTATTGAAGTGCCAACCAAATTCCTGATGTCATCGCCCTATGCACGCTCTCGATGAATCAGTCGTAATCAACAAGATGCTCGACTGAGAGGAAGAAACAGAGGGACACAGCATGTTTTCGGGTGGGTAGTTGCAATCCTCGGTTCGACGATGTGTAATACTGACTTTAACGGAATCCAAAGGGAGATTTGAAAATGTCAGTTGCGGAATCTGCAAAAAAGGTTTTCGACGAGGACCTGCGTTTTCGCCCCCAACCTTCATATGCGAAAAGGACCCTTCGATGACCGACCTCGGATCACAAACCACAACGCGACTCAACGCCTGGGGATGGACGCTGACGCTGGCCCTTGTGGGCGTCGGCACCCTGGCATGCATGGCCTTGGGGGCCTTTCTCGGTGTCACATTCGTGGCCAATGACATCCAAAACGCGTTGAGTTCTATCGACACTCAGCCACAAGGTATCGGGAGCGGGGTAGCCGAGATCACGGCGGCAGTCATGTACTTCTACATCGGGGTTTACATCGGCGGTGCCATCGGCATCCTGGTCGGCTTGGTGGCGAGCACGCTCGCCTGCCGCCGTTGGCTCGTTCCACGACTGAAACTGCGGCCGAAGTTCAGCCGTCTGGTCGCCTCCGGCCCTGCAGCTGGCATGTGAACAGTTGGAATGGATGCCAGATTACTGTCACCGGCTTGCTGTCGGAGGCAATGGCTTTTTCCAGCCGTCGCTTCCCGATAAAGCACCAAGGGCAGATCACATCTGAGATCACGTCAACGGAGATGCTTATTGGTTTCGTCAGAGAACTTGATTGCATATTTGTTACGGCTTCTTGCTCGATCCGAACTACTTCTTCTTGACTTCTTGCCGGTAAGGCACCTTCTTCTTATAGAGTTCGAGTCTCTCTCGTCCTGTTGCCTTGTTTCTTTCATGAGTAGCCATCTCTATCGCCATCTCCTGATACTTGACCGCATTCTCCCAATCGTCAGATTCCGCATAGGCAGCGGCAAGAGTAGCGACGTAATACCAAGTTTTCCAAGCAGACAGTTCGCAGGCTTTAGTGGCTAGCTCGACCGCCTTCTTTCCATCACGGTGTTTGGCATCGGGACAAGTTGCGTAGAACCATGCAAGACCCCGTGACGCATCGGTATTTTTTGGATCGAGTCGAATCGCTTCGGTATAGTCTTTGATGGCTGAGTCAAAGTCGCCCTTATCGGAAAGTGCCGAACCACGGTTGTGATATGCTGTTGCATCCTTTGGATCAAGCCGAATTACTTCGGTATAGTCCTCGATCACTGCGTCCAAGTCGCCCTTTAATCTATGGGCAAAACCACGGTTGTTATATGCTATTGCATTCTTTGGATCGAGCCGAATCGCTTCAGTATAGTCCTTGATCGCTGCGTCCAAGTCGCCCTTTGAAATCAAAAAAACACCACGGTTGTTGTATGCGGCGTATAACTTAGAATCGAGTTTAATCGCCTCGGTGAGATCCTTGATAGCTGCGTCTGAGTCGCCTTTTGACTGCAAAGCAACACCACGGTTACTATATGCGGCGGCCTCCTTAGGATTGAGTCGAATCGCCTCAGTGTAGTCCTTGATGGCTGCGTCCAAGTCGCCCTTAGAACTCAAAGCAGCGCCACGGATGATGTATGCAGTTGCACACGTTGGATCGAGTCGAATCGCCTCGGTTGCATCCTTAATTGTGTTTTCGATTTCACCCTTTGCGTACCATACGGCTGCTCTTCCATACCAATTCGAGGAAACTCCAGGATTCAATCGAATCTTCTCCGTATAGAACTCAAGTGCTTCCTGTGTTTCCATCACGTCTTTCTTTTGGACCCATGCTCGGCCCAACCAAAGTAAGTCGCCATTGACATCTCCTACTGTTGACGGAGAAGAAAGTTTAGACCGATCAACTGTTTCGTTGCCCAACTTGGCAATCGCTCCTTCTTTTACGAACACACTCTTTCCGAGCCACGGGTCACGTTCTTGTGCGCCAGCAAGCGATGGAAGAACAGTAATGAGAAGTATTGCTAGACGAAACATGGAGTAGCCCTTGGATGGCATGGAAAGATTGGGAAACGGACGCAACTATCGCCGAACGTGGGTATTGCTAAATTTTAACCCAACTCCCATCCTCATCCCTCCTAGCAGTCCAGTTATTTCGCAAAAATCCTCCCCAACGACACAACGACCCTTCCGCCGCAATTTTTTCCAGCCCGGCGTATTTTTGCATTCGCCTCCACAGAAGTTTTTCGGCCCACGCAATCAAAAAGACAGATCGTCATACCGGGTGGAAGAGGAACGCAAAGGCAAGGTAGGAAAGGCAAGGTAGGTGCCAGGCACAGATCAAGGTAGGTGCCAGGCACAGATCAAGGTAGGTGCCAGGCACAGATCAAGGTAGGTGCCAGGCACAGATCAAGGTTGGTGCCAGGCACAGATCAAGGTAGGTGCCAGGCACAGATCAAGGTAGGTGCAAGCTCGTGGGGGAATGGAAGGGGGGGAATGGAAGGTGCCACCCACGAATGGAAGGTGCCACCCACGCGAGAAGAGCAGAGCGCTCGTCATCACGGACACCGAAGGTTTCCGCCGCCTTTTCTGGCTTGCTCTTTGGGGCGGATTGATTTGCCAGATTAAATGCGGAGAGACATGTTTCGCATCATGGCGCCATGGGTTAGCTGGCCTGTCCTGCTCGTTACCGACCAAGGTCGATGGCGAGTGGAGCTTATACGGATTCACGGACCTTGACTCTGTAGACAGATCCGAAGTAGGAAAAGTCGAAAAATGCAAAAAGTGGGTGGCACCGTTAGGATTTCCAGAATCGCAAGCAAATCGCTACAATACCTCAAGAGTGTGTTTTGCCGATCCTGCCAATCGATTCTCTAACAACAACGGAGTGCTGTCATGAAATACGTCAATCGAAGGGGGGACGCTTACTATGTCTTTCAAGGCGTCACGAAGACAGGCAAGCCCAAGTACTATGTTTCGCGCAAGGCGGAATCCGCAGCGGGCATACAAATCGACTTATTGCCAGACGATTTTGAACTGTTTGAATCGCCAATCGACGCCAGAGTCATTATTCGCAAGAGAGTTTTGTCTGACATTTACGACAATGAATTGAGCTTTGTTCAAGAACGAGCCAACTCGATGGCGCGTAACGTAAGGGCAAGGGTGGTCAGCAACGGTCGATGCATAGTCATTTACGAGTCAGTTCGGGCCGAGGAGTTCCAATCAATGGCATCCGTTGTCGGCGGATTGACTTCGAGGTTTGTCGAAGCAATGCAGTCTTATAACCCCATGTCACCTGCCTTTCGTTTCAAGCTCATTCGTAAGAAAGAAAGAGTCTTCGAGGCGCAACGATTTTGCTTCCGAGGTGGTATCGAAGACTGGATCAGCCTGCATCACGAAGGTACGCTCGATGAACTTTGCCAGTACTACCTAAAGCACTTGGGCAAAGAATCCTTCTACGAGCTGATGTAAGATGGCTAAGTCGAAGAAACGAAAGTCATTGCCACCTCGCGTGCAATAGCAAAGCGTACACAACTACTCTTCGGTGATCTCCTTCCCTCCATCGACTCCGCTACCGATGTTCCGGTTTTGTTCGCCAACATCGTCGATACTAGGAAATCATCTGACTTCCCAGAAACGTGCATATCGGCTGTACCGCCAGAGGCGTTTTCCGACCGTGCCACAATCGCATGATTAGATGCACTTGCGGAAATCTCTGGGATCTCCCGGTTCTCGCGATTGAAGTTTCTACGCATGCTCAGGTTCTTCGACTCCGCCGAGCCATCCCATCGCTTGCCAATAGCGCAATGGAACATTTTTGCCTTCCCGCAACACAGACAGTGTCTGCACTCGGTATGGGTGAAGAACGGAGCTCAATAGCATGCCTGCGTAACCCTCTGCCGTTGCTACACCCACGACGTTACCGTCATCAGCGTACGACTCATGGCCAAAGTGATTGGCTAAATCTTCTTTGGTGGACTCTTTCATTCCCAACTCCAATCCGGTTTATCCCGGCGCTTTCCTGCGTCCCTTCGAGACTCCCGTTTGCCTTCGATATGACAAACCGGTTTCGTCGCCTATAATGTGTACTCGAGCGAAAGGAAGTATGATGTTATCAGATCAATCGAAGCGGATCGCTATTGATTCCAAAAAATTGTACGACGAGCAGCTGCGTGAGAAGCTCGTGCGTAGTGCTTACGGAAAGTTCGTCTGTATCGAACCAAGGTCTGGCGATTACTTTGTCGGCGAAACTTTCGACGATGCCGTTAACCAGGCAATCGATGCCCATCCCGATCGGCAGACGCACACTTTGCGAGTTGGCCATTCGGCCGCATTGCACTTAGGAGTCTTAGTTCAGTGAGGGGCGTTGTCGACAGCGAGTTGCGAGCATTGATCGAAGTGTCAATCGGAAACAGCCGTGGCGGAGAAAAGTCTGTCATCATGGTATGGATTGACACCGCGTTCAACGGTGGGTTGGTTCTTCCGAGGCAGGTAATCGAAGAGTTGCAGTTAAAGGAATACTCCTCGACATCCGCCATTCTGGCAGACGGACAGCAAGTCGAACTGCCAACGTATACTTGTTATCTCGAATGGTTTGGAAACGACTATCGAACGCAGATAATAGCAAACGAAGGTTCCCATCCGTTGCTGGGAACGATGCTGCTGGACGGCCACGATCTAAACGTCAGCTATAGACGAAAGACTGTCGGGTTGGAGTAGTCGACGAACGAATAACAATCTATCCCAAATAAAGGCTCGAACGTAATCCACAGGGAGATTTGAAGATGTCAGTTGCGGAATCTGCAAAAAAGGTTTACGACGAGGACCTGCGTTCTCGCTTAGAGCAGGATCACAAGGATGATTTCGTCGCCATCGAACCATCCTCTCGACGATTCTTTTTGGGGAAGACTTTTCTCGAAGTGGCTTTGGCTGCAAAAAAACATTCCCTGACAAAAAGTCTTTTGTAATCCGAGTTGGTCATGGGCAGCTTTTCATATTGGAGCGTTTTCGCAGTGACAGGATTTGCCGCCTGGCACCAAGGGACACAGCACATTTGTGGGGAGGGGGCTCATGTCAAAACCGATTTGCAACTACCTACCCGAAAACATGTTGTTTCCCTTTTGCGATAAGTCGTTCCCGCGCAGGCGGGAATCCAGTTGAGTGCGCGAGATGACTGGGTTCCCGCCTGCGCGGGAATGACGTGGAGCTGGGTTCCCGCCTGCGCGGGAATGACTTGGAACATGGTATTCGAGCTTCCCAGCGGAATGCCTGTGTAACGGATGACATGAATTGCAATTGAATCCGCTATTCAGCGTTATGTAATTCCGCTCGCATTCCAACTCGCTCATCCGTATTGAACTTTAAGAGCTTCTCTGTTGCGATACCAACTGGCGTAACGCCACGAATGAAGTACCCTTCGAATTCAAAATGATCGTTCCATTCGTCCTTCCTCCGGTGGAATAACAGAACGATTTCTCGCGTTGCGGGATCGAGGGTCGCGAGATTCGGCCCCTTGTGTCGATTGCAGTCAGGACACGCCAGGGCCAGGTTGTCTATGGAGCATCTAAGACTGGATAAATCGACGAGCTCGGGCTTGAAGGATTGTTACAAAATGAAACGCAGCCAAGTATCGATCGTATTCGGACTGCTCAATCTCCGTGAGCGTACCGGCGTTAGCCTTGTCGGCCAACGCATCTACACGCCCTTGGAGCTCTTCGTTCGCACGAATAGCGACAATTTTTCGCGCAGCTTCCGGCGTCAAGCATTCGGCAAATGGTTCAATGATTTGGTCGAGAATCGTCGTGTTCATGTCCTAATTATAACACAAAAAGGGAGCAAAGAGAAAAAAGGACGCAGAGGGACACAGCATGTTTTCGGGTGGGTAGTTGCAAATGGGTTTTGGATTTCCTATTTTGATGGACTATACCTTTCTTAGGCTTTATCGACGGAGTGAATCATGGCAAGATCGGGATTGAAGTTTCTACGCATGACCAGGTTCTTCGACTCCGCCGAGCCACGCCATCGCTTGCCAAAAGCGCAATGGAACATTTTGCCTTCCCGCAACTCAGACAGTGTCGGCACTCGGTATGGGTGAGGAACGGAGCTCAATAGCTTGCCTGCGTAACCCTCTGTTGTGGCTACACCCATGACGTTACCGCCATCGGCGTACAACTCGAGGCCAAAGTGATTGGCTAAATCTTCTTTGTTGGAATCTTTCATTCCCAACTCCAATCCGGTTTATCCCGGCGCTTTCCTGCGTCCCCAAGCGAGTGTCTTGATCTCCCTTGAGACGCTGTTCGTTTCGACGGGGCTCGCCCCCGTCGAGCGATAATCGTAACCAGCATGCGAGCCTAGCGAGCTCGCCATCACGTCGGGGCCTGTCCCAGTCGAATGCTGATCGGATAGTGGCGTGTGATCTGATCATCGTTCGACGTGGACAAGCCACGTGGTGGCGGCGTTGCGTAGGGGTTCGCGTTCTGGTTTCGATCAAGGCTCCACGCGGGCGAGCCGAGTGGTGGCCTTTTGGGCGAGACGCGTGGTGACCTCTTCGTTTCTTAGTCTCGCCTTGAGGCGGTGTTCGTTTCGACGGGGCTTGCCGCCTGCGAGAACAAGGTAGGTGCCAGGCACCTACCGAAGGGCCCTCTTGGTGGATGCGACTGCTCTGTCAGTACATTGCATTCCGAGCCAATGGTGAAGAGCTTGTATATGTACTCTTTTCGTCGATTGGGGACTTGTTTCTCCAATTCGGGCTTGGATTTCAATGAATTTAGAAATCGCCTTGAACGAAAGCACCCGATAGGTAAGTATAAGTTCGCAGCCATGATCGATTAGATGTCGTATAAGATCTCGACGTTTCACAATTGAATAGCGACTTCTTCGTATGATTCACCAGCGGCGGCATTTCGTGCATCCTCTCGGTTCATCTCAATCGCCTCGCCAAGAGCTACACGCAAATTCGAAAGCAATTCGTCTCGAGTTGAGCCCTGTGAATTGACGCCTGGAACTTCTTCAATCCAGCCTATCCACCATGGCCCATCTTGTCGAATTACAGCAGTATATCCGGTCGGCAGCATTTTCGAACTCCACAAAAAATTTGAAACAGTCTCCTTCATTGTATCCACTATTGCTTGCTGGCGTTCAAGACGGATCATCCCATTGCGAAATCTTTGGGAAACAGTTTAGGATGGGGACACAGGGACTCAGCATGTTTTCGGGTCGGTAGTTGCAAATCAGTTTTGGATTTCCTAGGTTCAGTTATTTGTTTAGTTTCTGAAACGCAGCTAGACATTGAACTCACGATCAAAAAACCAATCAAAACACAGTGTAAACCCCTCACCCCCAGCCCCTCTCCCCGAGTACAGGGCGAGGGGAGCAAGATCAAAAGATGTGGGTAAAGATGAGGCCGCAAGAGCCACGCCAGCCCCATGAGCCTTGCCAGTAAGTCGTTCCCGCGCAGGCGGGAATCCAGTGGAGTGCGTGTGATGACTGGGTTCCCGCCTGCGCGGGAATGACATGGAGCTGGGTTACCGCCTGCGCGGGAATGACATGGAGCTGGGTTACCGCCTGCGCGGGAATGACGTGGAGATGGGTCCCCGCCTGCGCGGGAATGACGTACAAGTGGGAAGCTTACTCAAGGCGAATCGCGGCGTTGGCTATAAGTCCAACGCGTCGAGCTGATCGATCAGCGAGTCAAATTCGTCTCGCTTACGGTCCGGAGCACTTGCTTTTGCATCCAATGTAGCTTTTGCATCCAATGTAGCCGTCGACTTGGAAACGGATGGATCGGGCATTTCGACGGCTGCACGGCCAGCCAAAATCAACTGCTCGTTTCTTTCACGTGCTGCAGCAGCGACGGGATCTTCATCTCTCTCCGGAGCCCCGAAGAGCTTCGATAGGTCGATCTTGAATCCGCCTGCGTCTACCGGTGCGCCCGCAATCGCGGGTGTCTTGTGTTGCGGAAACATGATTGCATTCTCTGGGCAAACGCGAGAACATGCAGGGCAGCCCTTACGGCAATTGTCGGGTTGTTCAACTAAAATCGTCTCGCCGCGATCTACGCCGTAAACTCCGAACAAACAGAAATCGATGCACTCCATGCAGTTGGTGCAGCGACTGTAGTCGATAACGGGATACCAACGTCGCGCTGGATGTTCGTCCATCCGCATTGGGACGATCCCCAGCGGCGATTCATGCGAGGCCGGTGCGTTCGAAATGATTTCCAAACGGCCGGAACCATCCATCGACAGGGCCGTCGAGTTCGTCGGATTCAGGAATCGCTCAAGAGACAAAACATCTTTTTTCGGTGCATCGAGTTGTTCGACAGTGAGTATACGCCGGAACTCGACTTCAAACGCGTCGCCCAAGCCACTCGCTCGCATGTCGATCGAATAGATGTTCCTCGATGGTCTAGCCGAAATACTCGTAACGCGGTCGGCCGCTTTCTCGTCTTCCTTTTCTTGGTCGTCGTCATCCTCATCGTCGTTAAGGAGATCTGGGTTTAGCAGCAACACTTCGGCAAGCTGACCGCGGATTTCGTTGCGATCGAGGACCCAAAATGCAGCGCGATCGAATAGCCAACTCAAGATAACGATCGGGCCAGACCAGTTGCGCATTTTGTCGACGCTTTGGCTATCTGCCGCGAGGTCGTACAAGTTTGGAACGACCATGCTTGTTGTGTTGGGCAGAGCGGCTGCAATGGTTGCAATGGTCTCTTCCAGTTCGCGTTTTTCAGGGTTTCGGCTTTGACCCTGCGACACAACGACTAGCAGTCCGTTCGAAGGGGCGTTTCCATTGTTTGAACTAACCATGATTGCTATTCCTCATTCGACTCAATTGTATTGGCTTGTCCCTTGATGGTTCGCTGTGCGACATCCCACGCTAGGGCCAAGTGTTCGATATACCGTTCAGGGCTCAGCATTTCGCTCGAATCCCCAGTCATTTCCATCAGCCAGCCTTCACCGTATTTATCCACATTGATCCCCGAGGGATCCTCTAGCAACTGTTCATTGATTCGGACCAATTGTCCCGTCATGGGAGCATAGAGTCCACTCTCTGCTTTCTTGCTCTCGATATTGCCAAATTCTTGTCGGTTTTTCAAGCTAGTCGGGGCTTCGACGGCAAATTCGAGAAAATAGACGTCTTGCAACAACCTGACTGCATAGGCAGAAAAACCGAACCGGATCACATCGTTACCGATGGGCATCGCCCACATGTGATTCTTGGCATAGAGTCGGTCACAAGGGAATTCGGCTGCAAATTCACCCATCATGAACGTGAGCTGCTCGCTCATGTATATCGGACTCCGCGAAACTGTTCCTCAAAAAAGGCTGGCAATAATCCATCGACTCTCAACAAACCATCCATGGTCAATTCGATTCGAGTGCATTTCCCTGCCCCATCCTCTTGGAGCGATACGTAGCCTTGGTTGACGTACGCATCCCATACGGATTGCCAATGTTCAACAATATCCGTTTGGAACTTGGTTTCAAAGTACGCCACGTCCAAATAGCCACGCTTGAGCTGCAAGATCATTTCGCGAATGAGCGACTGTTCCGTTGTAGGAACGAATGCCCTACCTATGGGCAGTCTATTCTCGTCGAGAATGGCACCGAGGTATTGATTCCATTCGGGAACATTCTGATAGTGCACTCCCGAAACGTGGCCGAAGCTTGCGATACCTGTTGCCAAGAGATCGGAACCTCGCCACAAGTTGTCTCGATAGGAAAAACTGACTTTGCTTGGATCTTTGATGACTGTGTATGCGCTGCTGACCGAATAGCCGGCATTTTGAAATTCTTCGAATGCAAAGCGAACCCAATCTCGTTTGGTCTGCCAGTCTGCAACCGGAGCGGCTTGGTGTGTTTGCAAGAGGTCTTTTGAGTAGACCGTGTTGAATGGCAACTCCATCTGATAAATGGTGACGCTCTCTGGGGAAAGCTCGAGCGTGCGGCGGACGTTCTCTCGCCAATTTTCCCAAGTCTCGCCGACCATGCCTGAAATCAAGTCGATGTTCACATTCGGAAATCCGGCAGCGACAATCCATTCCCAAGCTTTGTGGATTTCTTTCGATAGGTGAGCGCGACCGTTTTCCTCCAAAATTGCGTCTGAAAAGTTCTCGACACCCAGACTCAGTCTCGTCACTCCAAGCTCGCGAAGCGCATGTACTTTCGTTTCGCTCAAAGTGCCTGGCTCGCATTCAAACGTAACTTCTTCGGCGTGATCCCATGATATACTTTTATGGAGTCGATCGAAAAGCGACTGCAATTGTTTGACGGAAAGGAAGCTGGGGGTACCGCCACCGAAATAAACAAATCGAAAGGGTCGTCCTCCCATGACGGGTTGCTTGGAAACCAGCTCGATTTCGCGAGTCAAGGCAGACACGTAGCGTTCGATCTCTTCGGCCTTCATCTGAGTGAACACCTTGAAATAGCAAAACTTGCATCGCTTTCGGCAGAACGGTATGTGCAGATACAACCCCATGGGCGTGTCAACGGAGCCAGAGGGTAACTGTTGCTTGAGAGGTGGCTTGGCCAGCGCATCGACAAGGGCCAGCAGCGAGTCCCCCGTCCACTGTGAAAATGGCGGGTAGTTGGAAATAAAATAGCTTCCGACTTCGGTTTTTGTGGCTTCTGTCGACATGAGTTGCGTTGGGTGGTAGCTTTTGTTTGGCGATCAATCACGCGTGCCGCCAAAACCTCGCACATAGTGTAACCTCGAATCGGAAATCGTGCAGAACGAATAGCGAAATCATTCATGCAAACACGTTGGGATGTTATCATTGTCGGTGGGGGTGCAGCCGGTCTTTGGGCGGCTGGCACTGCTGCAGCCCGTGGCAAACAGGTGCTCGTCCTGGAGAAAAACAACAAGGCTGGCGTCAAGATTTTGATGTCCGGCGGTACACGCTGCAACATCACGCATCATTGCGATAGCCGCAAGATCGCGGAAGCGTTCGGGAAAAATGGCCGTGTTTTGCTTTCGGTTTTGAGCCGCTTGTCTCCCCAAGATGTTGTGCGACAAATCGAGCAGGAAGGGGTTGCGACCAAGGTCGAAGAAACCGGTAAAGTATTTCCCGCCAGCGATCGGGCTATCGATGTTCGGGATGCCATTGTTCGTCGTTTGGCGCGCGAAGGAGCGAGTCTTGTCACCGGTGCCGCCGTTCAGTCGGTTCGTCCCGCTGCGATCGCCGGAGCTGGCTTTGAAGTTGTTGTACAGGTTCAAGCCCAATCCGCAATGAACTTAACGTGCGACTCCGTTTTGCTTACCACTGGCGGATTAAGCTATAGCGGTTGCGGAACCAACGGCGATGGCTATCCCTGGGCGCAAGGCATGGGGCATACGATCACTTCGTTACGTCCAGCCCTCACACCATTGCTCTCGCATGAAGCCTGGGTGCATGAATTGAGTGGCATTACGCTCGACGATGCGGAAGTCACAGCCCGAGTCATCGGTGCAGACGCCAAGCTGGCCAAGTTGGAGCGAGCGACGTCGAGGGGCGGACTCCTGTGGACGCACTTTGGTTGCAGCGGTCCCACAGCCATGAACGTGTCTCGTTGCTTCTCTGATTTGCAATCGCACTCGCCAGCCAGCATGGTCGTCGACTTGCTACCAGACCTGTCGCGCGAAGCCTGCGAGCAGTGGCTTATCGATGCAGCCAAGGAGTCGAATCGAACCATCACCAATGTTCTAAGCCAACGCATTCCGAAGCGCCTTGCCAGCGCGCTCGTAGCGATTGCCGGTTCGACCAACGATGTCCATACGTCCGAGCTTTCGAAAAAAATTCGCAATAGCCTAGTCGAGCGATTGAAAGCGTTATCGGTTCCGATTCATGGAACACGAGGCTATCCGAAAGCCGAAGTGACTGCGGGGGGCGTGGCATTGGGCGAGGTGAATTTCCAGGACATGCAGAGCCGCAAGACACCAGGATTGTTCTTTGCAGGCGAGATCCTAGATTTGGATGGTCCTATCGGTGGATTCAATTTCCAAGCAGCCTGGAGCACAGGACATACCGCCGGACTGCACGTGTAATACAGCCAATTACCAAAATCGTTTGGGTCGACAGGAGAAAACTCAAATTCAAGTCTTGGTCCGTTTCGAGCAAATGAGCTAGACTAGAGGTTCAAAACGAGGTTTCAATCGTGAATGCAGATTTCCGTTCCCCCTGAATGAACGCAACCGGAGACATCAAATGCCCTCTTCCAGACCCCAAGCGAATAATGACAGGAAGTGGATCATTGGAGGCGTGATCATTGTTTTGATTGTGCTATTCGCAAGACAATCGCTAATACCCGTAAAAGGGGACAAACGTGGAATCGAGCCGCCAGCGGATGCCTTCTTCGAAACCAATATCGCCAACGAGCCCGGACCGCTGTTGGTTAAATTCGGTGCCGAGTGGTGCGGTCCATGTAAATCGCTGGATGCAGCATTGGCAGCTTATTCCAAGTCCGCGGACTCGCTCAAGGTCGTATTCGTCGACACGGACCATCAGCCCGGACTCGCCGCACACTACGGCGTGGGGGGTATTCCTCATTCGTTCTTGTTCAAGAATGGCAAAGTGATCGATGATCGCATCGGATCCATGTCCATCGGTCAAATCAAGCAATGGGTTGCAAGCCAAAAAGATCTTTAGTGGCTGGGTTCGTCCTTGGAAAAGTTCCGTTTTGGAACCATACTTGCTTTCTCGCAAAATGGTATCGTTACCCTACACCTGCGTCTCGTTCACCGAACTGAGGAACTGCTTTGCAACCAACGCGCGTTCGTTATGGGATGATCTTGCTGGCCATGCTCGTGGCCGTACTTCTGTACCTAGATCGTGTTTGCATGAGTATCGCTTCGAAATCAGTTGCGGCTGATTTGGGGATTAGCAGTACCGAACTCAATTGGCTACTCGGGGCGTTTTTTTGGACTTACGCTTTGGGTCAATTGCCAGCAGGATGGCTTGGGGATCGATATGGCGCAAGATGGATGCTCGGTGCCTATGTCATTCTTTGGTCGCTATGTACCGGGCTGATGGGGCTAGCAACGAGCGCAACGATGCTATTGGTGTTGCGGCTCGGTTGCGGTTTGTTTGAGGCAGGCGCTTATCCTGTCGCTGCTAGTATTGTTCGACGTTGGGTGCCGATGGAACGAAGAGGGTTTGCCAGTTCGGTGATTGCCGTCGGAGGCCGAATGGGAGGGGCTTTGGCTCCAATCCTGACGATCCAGTTGATGTTTTGGTGGACATTCGGTGATCAGTGGTTGTCGATTCCCAAAGATTCAGTGGCTGCCGTAACGAGTTGGCGACCTGTCATGATGCTCTATGGAATTCTAGGCGTATTGATTGCAATCCTCTTCATGTGGATGTTTCGAGATTGGCCCGATAAACATCCACTGGTGAACGCAGCCGAGGTTGATCTCATTCGGAGAGGTGATCCGCCCCAGTCCAATTCTGAAATGTCGAGAGCGGCACCACCGATCGTTGAAATGATCCAATCGTGGCCCCTTTGGTTGAACTGCTTTGTGCAATTCGCGTCCAACATGGGTTGGGCATTCTTAGTGACGAAAATGCCAAAGTACCTTGAGGATGTGCATCAGTCGAGTCAGCAAGACCAAGGCTGGCTGCAAAGCCTGCCGTTGCTGGCTGGAATCGCTGGGTTGCTGCTGGGTGGATTGTTTACCGATCGATTGACGCGAAGGTTAGGTTTGCGTTGGGGCAGATCGATTGCAATGAGCGTTTCGAGACTGATTGTTGCCTTTGCCTTTTTGGGGTGCCTTACAGTCGACAGCCCGCTTGAAGCAACTCTCTTTTTGGCTTTGGTTGGATTAGCAACGGACCTGGGGACCCCGGCTTGCTGGGCGTACGGTCAAGACATCGGTGGCAGCCATGTCGGCTCGGTGGTTGGCTGGTCCAATATGTGGGGGAATTTCGGCGCTGCCTTGTCGCCAGTGATTTTAGGGGGGATCGTGGCTCAATTCACAAGTGTTTCCGCAGGTTGGCACGTCGCGTTTGCGTCGTGTGCTGCATTAAACATTTTGGCCGCAGTCGCCGCTCTGGGAATCAATGCCTCGCGACCGCTTCGTCGCGGATAGGAAAGATGAGCCCGAACGCGTTTGCCAAGAACGCTCTTGCCGAGAGCGACTTTGCACTGTCGAAAACTCTATCCAAAAACGAGCAAGTATCCAACGAAAAAAATGGCCGCATCTACGATCGCATGGCTAATCCATCCAGGAACGAGGCTGCTGCTCCGCTGAAACAACACAGCCCAGATAAGTCCCCCGGTTGCGACCGCCAGCGACATTAAATAAGTCGCGATAGAGGAATAGCCAAAGAACTTCGCCAGTATGATTACGTGATGTGACATAAAGGCTAGACTCGATATCAGCATTGCCGTTCCCGTTCGGCAGTACGGTTTCAATCCTCCGAAGACCAGACCTCGCCAATAGTATTCTTCGAATCCTGAATGCAAAACGGCATAGAAGACTGCGATCGCGATCAGCAAAAGCGGCGAGTCAGCTCCAAAGCTCCGCATCTTTTCTATTGCCACAAGCTTGGCTGAATCCATCATCCCCATAGGTTTCAGTATCACAAGATAGCCTGCGATTATCGCTACGCCGATGACCATTCCTGACGCTGCCCCGATGGCAACCCAGAACAATCGCGATGCCGCAAATGGTGTTTCCGGCATGCCAGCCGAAGCAGATGGTTGTTGTCGCCATTGAACCAATGCGACAATTAAAATGCCAAACTGAGCCATTTTTCCAATTCCGTAGGCTCCCTTTTGCGCAATAAGAGCCGAGTTGGCGAGCAGATCAAAATAGAGGTAAGCACTCACGGTTGGAATGAACATCGCCAAGAGGAGGATGATCCATGGGGTGCGCGATGTTTGCGTAGCACTACTCATGATCTCTCCCAAATGAGGAATGGCTCACGGACGGTTGGCTCGACTTCCAAGGGAAGCTCGAGCTATTATTATACTGCTTGAAAGCTCGCTCAGGGCTCATCAAACCATAGGCTGCCGCCCATAAGGCGATCGGCAGACCAAAAACTAACGTAGCACAGGCTGCCAGCCTGTAATAGTCTAAAAAGCACAGGCTAGCAGCCTGTGCTACGGGACTATCTCATGCAGCCGCTCGCCTTACTTGGACGCTCGGCTCGAGCTCTCTGCGATCGTTCCATCCTACTTCGCCAGTGACTCTATTTCGCCAGTGACTCGATGTAGTCAAGCAACGATGCCAACTCAAGCGTTGTGAACTCATTGAGCACTCCAGACGGCATGACGGACGTCGGCGATGTCTTGCGTTCGTCGATTTCTTCCTTCAAAATCGTGGTTTCCTTTCCCTGTTGATCGCGAATCGTGACACGGTCTGTCAACTCGTTCGTCACGAAACCCGTCAACACGGTATCCTCTTTCGTTCGAATCAGATTGGTGACGAAACCCTGCGCTATCGTCTTACTAGGCTCGAGAATTGCAATGGCCAGTTCGGGTCGCTTGTACGTCTTAGCGATACTTCCAAGGTAGGGGCCCTTTTGAACTTCGTCCTGCCTGACTGTGTGGCATGCTCCGCAATTTGCTCGCGTAAAGACCTGTTTGCCAAGCTCGATATCGCCTTGCATGCCGACAACCTTGGCCGCCACTTCCTCCATGGAAAGCGAGTTGATTTTTGGAGAATCGTCACCCTTTTTGGGTTTGATCTTCAATTTTTCGATGGCTGATTTCGCGATTTTTGCGATGGCTTCGTCTGGGTCTCGCACGGACTGCAAGATCCTGTCATCCAAGTGGTGATTGCGAATCTCGACAGCGACCTGCATCAATCGACTTCGTCGACTGGGCTCCCTCCAGGCATCTTCGATGGATTTCATGGCGTGTTCACGAGCTTCGGGGCTGCCATTGGTTCGGGATGCAATCGCCAAAAGCGCACCATCCGCCCAGTAGCCATCTTTTCCTTCGGCGGATTGTGCGGCTGTTTCAAAAAGCGAGACTTGCGATTCGATGGACAGTGAGTTGACCAACGCATCACGCGCTTTCTTTTGAACATCGGACGAATCGCTAAGCCCAGACAGAGCTGAAATCGCCTTGAGCATGGCAGCGGCCGATTCCTTCGCATCCGATTTCGAGAGGACGACAACGGCATCGGCCAACATGGCTGCAGACGCATCCTTTTTGTTGACTGCACGCAAGAGCAATTCCTGACCACCCTCTGGTATGTCCTTTAAAAGCGTCATTTGGGCGATCGCTGGACCTAGAAGTTGTTCGTTGGACTTGGCAAGTTGAAGCATACGATCCAGCGAGTCCGTCGATGGGATTCGATTGCGTTGCATCAACTCGATGAGCGTTCCCGCTTCTTCGGGCGAGGCACTTTCGAAGGATTTTTGCAAAACGGAAGCAATCCTCTTGGTCTCGCTCCAGGGCTCTGGTTGGTAGTATGGCCCCCGCGTGTCGGGACGTGTTCCCCACGAGTCGCCTTTCCACGGACCCTCCAGGAAATGGAGACGGCAGAGGGACGCCAAAATCTCGCGACGCAACTCCGGCTGTTGTGCATTGGACAGTCTAGCTATCAAGCCATCGACGACTTGCCCGCTATGCATCATGCCCAGTGCCCGCAAAATCGGCTTGGCTCGGAATGGCTCAGCATCGAGTGATTGAAAGCAGGCTGCATAAGCACTTCGCGCGGCCAAACATCGGATTGCGGTGTGCACCACGACCGGATCGCTATGAGCGAGGGCTTGGATCCGTTCTGCGTCCGATGCTGTCGTTTGCAGTTTGTCGAGTAAATTGCGATCGTCGCTCCGAGCTGCTATGCCCGCTTCAAGCAATCGATGATATGCGTTATTGCCTCGTCGCATCAGTTCTCGCTCCGCCTCCATGCGTCGACGGTAACTCGGGGTCTTCATCAGTTCCATCAGCTCCGCATCGCTCGACTTCGCAAAGTTCGGCATTGGCGATGGCTGAAATCCTTTGGGCTTAACGCAAACGATGTAACCGACATCTGGACCCGCCCAGTCAAACGTGGCACCACGCCAACTTGCGCCGTAGACACGACTATTGCCATCGACATCCGCATCGGTAGGTCGGGTCATTTTGATAAACGATTCCGGCTTACTGGTTTCTTCGAAGGTCGCGCCTTTGGCCGCAACGGAATGTCGAAACAGGGAGCCAGTTCCCCAGTCCGCTGTGAAGGGTGCATTACCCCATTTGCCGAACCCGGGCTCATCGATGTAGACCGCCCCGCAACCGGAACCTCCGCCATAATCGGCAAGGGGTTGCACGCATTCGTCGGCGAAGTTTTTGTAGAGTCGTGGGTAGCCGTGATCATCCATACCTGTAAAGTGATGCAAGCGCACATCCCATCCCCCACCATCATTGGTGTTGTCTCGCGCGAACAAGTCCATCTGAGGACTGATGGCCACCTCAAGAATGTTGCGAGTCCCGGTCGAGTAGATTTCTAATCCTGTACCATCGGGTCTCACTCGAATAACACCGCCACCGCGATGTGTCAGCTTTTTTCCATCCGTCCCTTCGGCGTCGATGAATCCAAAATCTCCGCCGGCGATGTACAGCCAACCGTCGACCCCCAAGCTGACACCGTTGGTCGTATGGTCCGCAGGTCGCTTGTCATAGTCAAATGCAAGGTTTTTCACCAACACTTTCTGTTCGTCCGCTACGCCATCTCCGTCGTGATCGATAAAAGCGCTGAAGTGCGGCGGATGCATTAGGTACAAACGATCGTGATCCCAAACCAATCCGCGAGGCGCATCGATTTCACAAAACACCTTGGTCTCATCGGCGCGTCCATCGCCATCGAGATCTCTCAACCGAATGACGCGACCTCGTTCTGGTGATCGGCCAAGTGAACCGTTGCCATCGGAGCTGACGTACAGCGTGCCATCGACAGTCGAGGCCACGAAGACGGGATAGTTCACGGCGGGGGGCGCAGCGAAGACAGTTACCTCAAAACCATCGGGAACTTTGACGTCCTTCAAGATTTCGGCCTCTGCGGTGACCGATAGTTTCTCGATTCGCGGCACGGTATTGCCCGCTTTGGACAACGTATCACCTTGCAATGGAACGAAGGCTCCCTTGTCGCTCTTCGTATCGGCAGGCCAAAGCGTTCCAAGGTCTTCACCCTTGAGTTTGACTTCCCAAATGCTGCACCAGCCAGCGGTGCTGCCTAAGCCTGTGATCCGCACGAATTTGGACGGCGGATGTTCATTCAATCCTTCGGCAGCCTGTTTGTTGTTGGAGTTGGTGGTCCGATCCAGCAGCTTAATCCATTTGCTGCCATCGTTTGATCCTTCGACGACGTAGCGATAACTGGCCGTCGCTGACTCCCAAACGATTTCGATTTCACGGAATAGATGTGGTTGTTCGAATTCCAATTGCAACCACTGCGGATAGTCACTTCCATCGGCGCACCAACGCGTGTCCTTTTTCCCATCGATCGCATGAAAACTGTCGTTTCCAGCTTGTGTGCTTGAAGCGGTCACTTTGACCAAGGTTGCACCTTCGGGTGCTTTTCCCACTGTCAAATCAGTGCGTGCTTTGAATTTGTTTTTATCGATGAAGGTCACTTTATTTTCGCCTTGGTAGGGCTTCAAATATTCCGGAGTCAGTTTGCCACACGCCCAGAGCAATCCGCGTGTTACCAACTCCAGATAGCGAGGATCCTCGACCGTTTCTGTGTTGTGACCGATAGTGGTGCTAAAACTACGTGCTCCTTGCTTTTCGTTGATCCACGCGACGACCGCTTCGTCGATTCGTTGCTTGCCCGCCGCTCCAACCGTTTGTTTCCCAAATGCCAGGGGGAGTGCGTCGAAGAGTTTGACGTTGTTGTAGAGCTCTTCGCGAATGGTGGTCCAGTCGCCAAGCGTTTCGGTAATAGGATGTTTTGATTCGGAGAAGTGGATGGCGATCGGCTCTTGCGGACCATGGCCGCTGGACTGTAAGCCGAGGTGTTTGAACCAAGCATCACTGCCTGTGCGAAAGCTGTGCATCGCACAGTGCAAGTGCACGGCAGGAACCCGTTGGTGGGTCTGCAGGATTCGGTTCAGGATCGCGGGATCTTTGATATCTGCTGCGCACTCGTCGTGAATAATGACGTCGTACTCATCGGCCCAGTTAAGTTTGGAATACAAAGGGAGCACTGGCGTGGTGGTCGAATTGTCCGTCCAATAGACATCGACTTGAACGTTGGCACGCGATTGAATTCCTTTGCATAGTGCTTCCTGTTGGCGAGCATAATCATGGCAACACCCTCCAGCGATGAGCAACGCTCGCAAAGGTTTGGTCGCCGTCTCTTGTCCGAGGACTGGCTGGCCAAAAAGGGTCGTTCCAAAAAGGACAACGAATAGGCGGAGTAACATGAGGGGCTGTTTCATCGAATAGTGGAATGGGGATAGCAGATTAGGGGAGGTGGGTAGACTACTTTGGGAACAAAACCGCTGGCTGTTCTTGTACGCTGTTGGACCAGAGTTGTATGTTGTCTATCTTGCCAGTATCGTCAAACGAACCGAAGCCAACATAGCCTGGCCCGAGAACTTCGTGTTTACCTTGCAGAACTGGGGTCTTCATATCCTCGAAGAAGACCTTGATATCGGGTCCGATTTTTTGGAGTCTTACGTGTTTCCACTCCTCGCTCCAGTCGACCCCTTTTTTGGGTACTTCCAGGAACGATTTTCGAGGCGAGTTGTTCACGATGAATATGTTGTGCGCGTTCGGGTCGGGTGAGGTTGCTAGATGCGTGTAGTAGAATTGCATTGCGTTTTGAAAACCGAAATACAAGCACATGTCGCGATGCCCATACTCCTTGCCGGTTTGACGCATGTCGAGTTCCAATATGAGGTCCCCGACCTTCTTGCTCGATAGCATCGCTAGGTTGAACGGGGAACGGTGTTCGGTTTTGTACTTGCTTTGCTGAAACAGTTCGATCCCGCCCCCCTTTTTTCCGTCTTGGGTCCAACGCCACGCCGCGTTGTCGGAGAATTCAAAGTCTCGTATCGAGGACTCGTCATCGAATCCTTGTTTGTAGATCAACTTGAACCCGTCGGGCAAGTCGACGGGTTTGGGTTCATCGGCGACGACAGCCATGGAACAGCATGCGAAAAATACGATCTGGAGCAAAAAGCGTCGAAGCATAGATTTTGACTTTCTTCAAAAAAACGCGTCGTGGACGTTTGGTATTGGAAGGGAAACCCTTTTAAACCACCTGATTTCGGCCAATTATAGTCCAAGGAAGCTCGCGTGCGCCTGTGTGTCCGACGCGGCGTGTTCGTAGATGGTGAAAAAGCGTATACTTGGTAATTGTCGAGGCGACTGGATAATCGCCAAGAGAATTGTTTTGGCCTTCCTTATCACGCGAGAGAGTTTCAGCACATGGGCTTGGGAAAGACATTTGATAGCGTTGTTGGCACTGTCGGCAATACACCCATGATTCGCATCAATCGATTGGTGCAACCAGAGCATGCAACGGTCTTCGCCAAATGCGAGTTCTTTAATCCGCTTCACAGCGTGAAAGACCGGATCGGGATGGCCATGATTGAAGATGCCGAAATGAGCGGCAAGCTCACCAAAGAAACGCATATCATCGAGCCAACTAGCGGAAATACGGGTATTGCCTTGGCTTTCGTCTGCGCCGCCAAAGGATATCGGCTAACGCTCACCATGCCCGAGTCGATGTCGGTCGAGCGCCGGGCTTTGTTGCGAGCGCTCGGTGCCAGTTTAGTCTTGACTCCAGCCGCCGACGGCATGCGAGGCGCGATAGCCAAGGCGTCCGAACTTGTCGTCAACGACGCCAACGGATGGATGCCTCAACAATTTGAAAATCCAGCCAACCCAGCCGTTCACGAGCGAACCACCGGGCCAGAAATCTGGACGGATTCCGCTGGCCAGATCGATGCGATCATTGCGGGTGTGGGAACCGGCGGAACGATTACCGGCGTGGCTCGCTACATCAAAAAGCTCAACCCGAATTTCAAAGCGATTGCAGTCGAACCAAAACAATCACCCGTCATTAGTGGGGGACAACCAGGCAAACACCGAATCCAAGGGATCGGTGCTGGTTTCATCCCCAAGAACCTCGATCAATCGATCCTTGATGAAGTGATCCAAGTAGACGACGAACTTGCCTTTGAATGGGGCCGCAAACTTGCCAAACAAGAGGGGATCATGGGTGGCATCAGCAGCGGTGCCAACATGTGGGCGGCTGCTCAAGTAGCTGCTCGCCCGGAATTCAAGGGCAAGAGGATTGTGACTATCATGTGCAGTCTGGGCGAACGTTACCTTTCAACACCCTTGTTCGGAGACTTGGCTTCCTAGTCCAACTAGTAAGAGTTTTGCGGCTCCCGATACGATGGAATCCTTTTTTTATTGCGAAAATTGCTATGGTTGCTGACCGACTCATTCCGCGACGAAGATTCATTTCGACAAGTGCTGGAATCGCAGCATTAGCGACGTGCCTGCCCTATTTGAGTCGAGTGAGAGGGGGGCTTCGTTCGGCTGCTGCTTCGAGCGATGGACGCGATCCAGCTTGGAATGATGCGACACGCAATGGACTTGAATTTCTCGCTCGCAGCCAGTCGTCGCGAGGGCAGTGGAATACACCTCCCTATCCAGTCGCAATCGCAGCCTTGGCTGGTACGGCAATGCTTTGTAGCGGGTCAACGATTACTCAAGGGCCTTACGCAAAGTACCTCAGCCGGACCGCAGATTTCTTGATAAGTCGCAGTCGCGCCAATGGGCTCATCGGTGATCCGGAAGGGGATCAACGCTACACCTATGGACATGGCTTTTCCATGTTGTTCTTGTCGCAAGTGCTTGGCGAAGAGGGCTTGCAAGATCGGCGTGATGATCTGGTTGAAGTTTTGACCAAGGCCGTCGCCTTTTGCGGCAAAGCGCAGACGCCGGCAGGCGGTTGGGGATACATCAGCGCCAAAGATGGTAATGACTATGACGAAGGATCCACCACGATCACGCAAGTGCAAGGACTTCGAGGCTGCCGCAACGCCGGTATCGCTGTTCCTGCCGAGATTATTGAATCCGCCAAACGCTATATCTACAAATGCCAGAACGAAGATGGTGGAATTAGTTACTCAAGCCAACAGATGGGCAGCTCACGGCCAGCCATCACGGCTGCTAGTTTGGCGGCGCTCTACAATGCGGGCGACTACGAGGGCAAGAAAGTTCCAGAGATGCTTGCTTACTCACGTCGAACTCTTTACCCCATCACGGCTGGTGACGAGTCCTTTGGACACTGGCACTACACCTATCTCTACTACAGCCAAGTTGTATACCGCCAAGGGGACGAAGACTGGCTACCGTTCAGGGATCGACTCTACGGGCGAATCGCTGGCGAGCAAGGTCAAGATGGTTCGTGGGAAGGGGCAATCAATAATGTGTTCACAACGGCTTGCAATCTCATCATGTTGCAATTGGATTTGGGATATTTACCGATCTTTCAACGATGAAATGAGCATACCGCCTTTACGCCGTCTGTTACATCGTCGCCAATGTTTGTTGCCTATTCTTTTGGCGGCTTGGTTGCTTCATTCCTTAACCGCGCGATCGCAAGACTCGAATCAGGTCGAAGTCGACAAAGCACTGCGAAAAGGGGCCAGCTATTTGGTCACGCAGCAACAGAAAAACGGTTCCATTGTGGACCGCGGTCACGAAAACGCTATGACCTCCCTTGCAATTATGGCACTCGCTTCGGTCGGCCACCAACCTACGGACCCAACGCCAGAAGGTGCCGTCATGAAGAAAGGACTCCAATTCATTTTAGGTCCGAATCGGCAAGACAAGGCGGGCTATTTTGGTGCAAGCGATGGCTCAAGGATGTATGGACACGGCATCGTCACGTTGATGCTGACCGAGATGCTTGGAATGGGGGGAGATGACTCTACCGATGATTCGCTCCATGATGCCTGTCAACGCGCCATTGATTTAATTATTCGCAGTCAACGCATCAAAAAGCCAGGCTACGCCAAGGGTGGATGGCGATACACTCCCGACGCTGCCGACAGCGACCTCTCGGTAAGTGTTTGGCAATTGATGGCGCTGAGAAGCGCAAAAAACGATGGACTCGACGTTCCTTCTTCGACAATCGATGATGCTGTGAGCTACCTTGTTCGTTCGTTTACCTCGCCCATCGACGCAAACGGAAACCCTCGGAATGCAAAAAATGGTTTTTCCTACGAGGCGAATAACGACAACCCAACCTTCACGATGACTGCGGCTGGGCTGCTAGCGATGCAGGTGTGCGGGCAATATGATTCTCCGTTAGTCGTCGGAGCAACCGAATGGCTCAAGGATCATCCTCCAATATGGAGTGAACGATTTATCCTTTACGGCATTTATTATTATGCGCAAGGCATGCATCAACGCGGTGGACCAATCGCGGATCGCGCGGCCGAGTTAGTCGCCAGCAATTTGCTTGGGAAGCAACAAGCGGACGGTTCATGGAATTCATCCGGCGGGGAAGAGCAGAACGCAGGCAAAGTCTACTGCACTGCGATGGCTATCCTGAGCTTGTCGGTCAAACACCATTATTTGCCGATTTACCAACGCTAATTGCAAAATGCTTCAGGACAGCCTGAATCTTGATGACGGCTTATGCGATGGGTCTCTGGTTGGTTCCCTGTGCGGGGTTGGTTCACTGTGCGTCGCATCCGATAATGATTGCATGCCCGACGACTTGGAAGCGGGTTGAATTGCCTTTGCAGGCATTAGCTCACGAACGCGTTGACTCATCACAGCCGCGTCGTACCACGTAAACGACAATTGGGGGTCGGCCGCGTAGCGTCCAAGCATGCGCAATGTTTCCGTCCGATTCGCTTCATCGAACATGAATATGTATTGTTCCTCGCCGCGTACCAACGCAACGACATTGATTTCCATGCTCATGCCACCGACCCTCCGTGTCTAGTTCCCGATTGATACTGCCCGTGCCTGAACAGTTAGCCTTCGTATCGGTTGATAGGCCATCGAAGAATCATCCGACTTTCCAATTGTCCGCCGCGTGGGGAGAGCGTTTCGAAGAAGTGTTGATAAAAGCTGAATCTCATAAAGTCTTGGCTACTAAAGAGATACGCTTGCCCGCTTCCAAAACGAGTGCCGTCACGAACCTAAAAGTGCTCCCCAAGTGCTTGCGTGAAATCTTCGTCATTCCCGTTACAGGTGCGCCTACAGGAAATAATTGGTTCGAACTGGACTCGATTTTTCGGTGGAAGTATGTGTTCGATTTCCGGAAAGGGGGTTCTGAGCACGAACCCTCTAAAGCATGCGCCAGGAGCTACTGCTAGGCACGGCAGTAGCTCCCAAGCACATGACCTCTTTCCCCCTAGGAATATTCTTTGTCATCGGAACAAGCGGCAGAGTCAGCTCAGACAAAAAGAAGGAATTGGCTAATTTTCTAGGATGTGAAGGCTAGCACTCGGCAAGCTCGGCACGAGCGCATCTACGGTAGGCCGCACAGATTTCCCAACAGAAAAACTCATCGCACGAGGCCCAATTTGCCGAGCTTAGTTTTGGTGTCTGCTTACCACTAAGTATCTTGGGTACGTCAATATGGAAACGAAGAGAACGAGCGCGGCCTTGGATCAACCTACCTCTATCGAGGTTGGCAGCCGCAAGCATCCTGGCAAGCCAAGCGAGCCAAGCGATCCAACGAACCGCAAGCTTGGCGGTGAACTCAGCCAGCCATTTCTTTGGCGATCAGCTTCGTTCAAAACAACCAACAGCACCCAATGGCCGCTCGGAGCAGACTCCGCCAGCGTTGAATCCAAATCAAAATAGTACAAACGAAAAAAAATCGGCCCGCCAAGTAAATGGCGGGCCGATTTTGATTAGATCATGTCTTGCGACAAGCGGTACTCTCGTTCGCAGTTAGCGAATTCGGGTGTTGCTTGCTTGAATGACATGACGCTTGGTGTTCATATAAGCGTGTGGATCAACCACTGGAGCTGGAGCGGCCATTGGCGAAGCCACTGGTGCCGATATAGCTGTTCCGCCGCACGAGGTGCAACCTGCAGCTACTGGCGATGCACAAGAATCACAGGCTCCGGCGTCGCAGCCTTTCTTCTTGCCTGAGAAAATCTTTGCAAGCAAACCGCAGTGTTTTCTGCCGCCGAACCCGCTGTCGCAGGATGGTGCTGAACTGCAAGGATCGCAAGCAGCGATTTCTGCTCCGCAACTTGGAGCTGCATATCCTGAACCGCATGGCGAAGCAATTTCAGCTCCGCAGCTTGGTCCAATTGGATCGCAGCTTGGTGCACATGCTGCTTTGGAAGCGAGCTTGCCCTTCAGATGGACAAGCTTGCCCTTCAAGTGAGCAAGGATTGGTCGGTGTGGAGCACAGCTTGGTGCTGCACAAGGATCGCACGAAGCGATCTCTGCGCCGCAGCTTGGTGCCACAGAACCTAAACCGCATGGTGCAGCCATTTCGGCTCCACATGATGGTCCAGCGCCGTAACCCGAACCGCATGGCGATGCCATTTCGGCTCCGCACGATGGTCCAGCACCGCAACCCGAAGCCATTTCAGCTCCGCACGATGGGTCAGCTACGGAAGTATCGCAGCACGAGCTCTTAGCTCCGCAGCCATGACCGCCCAGCAAACGACTCAATAGGTCGCCACCGAAGCTTTGGCCGCAGAGGCTTGCGCCCAGTACCAACGAACCAAATACAATGTTAATTTTCATCGAGCCAAATCTCCCTACGAATATTGTTCACTGACTGCGGTTAACAGGCCAACTAGGACGGTTGCGTTGAGACCGATTTCGGCGCACGAAGTCGCCGCCGAAATCGCCCTCTACTGGCGTGGCATGGTGCGATTCGCTTTCGCTCGTCGCATTTGACTTCGTTAGCCTCATATCACAAATGGAAGCGTTCCTGTTAAGCTACCATTTGTCCGTCGTTTGTCGTGCTCTTGAGGACCCCTCAGTCCTCAAAGGCTTCACTGCAGTTGCCGGTCGAGCATTCCTGTCACTCGATCAGTATCTGGGTCACCGGCAATCCATTCGATCGCATCCACTCTGACTTGGATGAACGTACAACCAAGTTAAGATGCGAAGTTGAGGGAAGTATCGGACGATCGGTGAAATTCCCTTGAGCATGCAATTTCATTTTTCGAAAAATCACGCCTGATAAGAGTTTACGTAACATTTAACGCTTACGCCGAGTACTCGGATAACACCGAAAGATCGCACGCACAAACCCCCCAGACTACTATTGAGAGACGGTAACTTTTAAGCAATCGCTAGAGTCTTCCTGCCTTTCCTTTTTGAAATGCCAAAATGAAAATCGCTTATCTCACTGCCGGTGCAGCTGGAATGTTTTGCGGTTCGTGTTTACACGACAATGCGCTAGCTAAAGCTATGCTTCGGCTTGGGCACGAATGCATCTTAGTCCCCGTATACACTCCAATCCGCACCGACAACGAAGACGTTAGTATCGATAAAGTTTTCATGGGTGGCATCAATGTCTATCTCCAGCAGAAACTGCCTTGGCTTTCTTATTTACCGAATTGGCTCGACGGCTTTCTCAACCAGCCATGGCTAATCACCCCCTTGACTAAGAATGCTGGCAAAACGTCACCCAGCCTGCTAGGTGCTCTCTCGATCTCAATGCTAAAGGGAACTGAGGGACGGCAACGAAAAGAGTTCCGGCGCTTGCTTGACTGGCTTGATCGCGATATCCAACCCGATGTCCTCATCTTCACCAACCTTTTGATTGGTGGTGCAATCCCAGACGTAAAAAAACACAGCCATGCAAAAGTGTTCGTAACGTTGCAGGGGGATGACATCTTCCTTGATTCTCTACCAATCAAGTATCGAGACAAAGCGGTTGAGCTCATGCAAAAACTGGTACCGCTCGTGGACGGATTCTTGATCCACTCAAACGACTACGCCCATCGAATGCGCTCCATGCTGAAAATTCCGACGAACAAGATTCACGTGGTACCTCTCGGGATCGATGTTGCCGATCTTGGAAACATGCCGCAAAGTGATCGTGATCCCAATTCCTTTTCGTTAGGCTACCTCGCACGAATGGCCCCCGAAAAGGGTTTGCATCGCTTGGTCGACGCCTTCATCGCAATCGCACACAAACCGTCGGCTGAGCATGTGAAACTCAAAATGGCCGGCTGGATGGGACCGCAGCACGCGGCGTTTTGGGCGGAGCAAAAGAGCAAGCTGACAAATGCGGGTTTGGACGATCGGTGGGAATATGTAGGTAGCATCGACCGCAAGGACAAAGCCAAATTTCTCAACTCAATCGATTTGTTCTGCGTTCCAACAACCTACGCCGAACCCAAAGGATTGTTTTTACTGGAAGCGATCGCAGCTGGCGTACCTTATGTTCAGCCTGACCATGGAGCGTTTCCCGAATTGCATCAACGGTTGCTGAACGTTTCGGACGAGCACTCGATGGGGAGATTGTTTCGGGCCGATTCTATGGACGACCTTTGCGATAAACTACTTGAATCCATCCAAGCAAAGGTGCGTACGTCAATCGTCGACCCATCTATCCTTGAGGAAATCGGTATTGCCAAGCATGCTCAACGGGTCTTAGATGTGCTTGCCAAAAAGACTTAACGGGGTATTTGACGCATCACTCTTGATTTGCAGATCGCTTTAGTGCGGAGGCGACCAACAAACCATCACGTGTCCTGCTCGATCGGTTATGCCCCGTTCAAAAAAGGATAGTTGATTATGGATGGCGGCTACTGAGAGTGGCTTCTCAGGAAAACTGCGATCTCAGTCTTACTTAAACTGCCGGTCGCCGTTTTGAGGACAAGCTCATAGACGTCGGCATGCAGGTATTGTTCACCAAATCCAGCTTCCGGTTGGGCGAGTGCCGATTCAAGCAGTCCTAGGTCTCGCAACCCATCGCTCCCTCCGCAGTTTGGAGAGCCCATAAAGGGGCCACCCATCTATACTCTCACGGCCTTTCTCACTGCATCAACACCATTGCAAAATGAGAACGCTGCGACGTCTGGTATCGCATTTCAAAAAGAAACGGCCTTCGGATGCTCATCTCTCCGAAGAACCAACAGAAATGACAACGAAGCACACACGTCGGTATCAGCCAACGTTTGTTTCTCGCATACTGCGGCAGAACTTGTTGAGGAGCAGTCTATAGCTACTTGGAAGGTACCGCCCCGTATCTGTTCTCCCTGGTTTCGCCAGGAAGCAGCAATAAGACCGAGAGAATTATCCCCCCAGCACCGGGAAGAAACCCAAGCAGTAACCACCATCCAGATTTCCCCGAGTCGTGCAATCTTCTAACAGCAATTGCAGGCGTTAGAAAAAGCAATGGGAGAATGAACAGAAATGGAAGAGGCCCGCTATCGGGAGCATCTGGACTCTGACTATGAATAAGAATGATAGAAATTACAAAAGGAATAAAACAGATGACCGAGTTGATCAAATGGAAGACCCAGAATCCCAAGACGCCGATACGACCTGAAAACGTTGTGCATTCGCGAGGCGTTTGAAGATACCAGTGAAGATACGAGAGATGAATGTATTGGTTCGGCGATGAAAGACGATTGTCCACTTTTTGATCGGATTGAGAATTCACCATAGCCGACGACTTCTTGAAAAACGCATTTGCTTCTGGTCTGGTTAAAAAATAGACTAACGCCCCGAAGAAGGTGACTGGCATCAAACTTTCCCATAAGATCGAGAGCAAATTGCGATTGCCGTTACGCTTTGTGGTCGTTCGATCGACATCGTTTAATCCGGTTCTTCGCCGATTTTAGGGGCTAAATTCGAAATCGCTGTGGATTCGGGTATGTCGTCGTTCAGAAGTTTTGCCCACGGATTTCTTTTGCCATTCAATAGCAGACTGAAAGTCGCCAATCTCTGCATAGGCTGCGACAAGTGTATCGAGGTACTCTATGGATTTTCAATCTGCGGCATCGTCTTGATGAACTCGCGGATTGGCTGGTTCTTTATGTAAACGTCTTCGATCACACCGATGCCTCCTTTTACGTGGACTAACGCGTATGCTTCTTCTTGTGTTTCGCCACGAAGATTTCCAAATCGTCGGTAGGCTTCCTCGGCTTTTGGAGCGGCGCTCTCTTCCATGAAGAACTTGTCGAAGGGCATACCGAAATAGCCTCTGCCCGGGTCGTTGTAATCAAGATAAGCGAAGTACACTCGCAGGTAGTCGGCACTTGCTGGTGGCTCAACAGACACCTGTTTGAACTGAGCAAATCCGTCCTCTCCCTCTGCCAGTTCTACATAGGCTGGCCCGCTTCCAAGCTTGTCCCCCGGCCGAATTGGAGCTACGGTATCAGCGAAGCTCAGAAAGACGTAACGGCCTCGAAAGGCATCGTAAGGGTCTATGGGGGCAGTTCGGAATTTGTAGACATGGCCCGTCTGCAAGATGTCCTCATATCTCCAAATTTGACTGATGGGCACCGCCAACTGTACCACGACCAACATTACATACAATCCAAAGATCCATTTGGAATTCACGATTGTGCGTCTCCTTTCCAATGCAACATCAACAAGTTCGTTGCCAAGAACCCAATACCAATCGCGATAAACGCCACACCGCGCTGTACGAAGCCAAGGTCGGCATCAAAGAACCGACACCCGATCACGCTCGATAATACTGCCATCCCGGTATTGACCACGCTCAGCTTTCGCTCCTTCAACCCGATCACCAGCGTCCCGATACCGAGAGCACACAGGTACAGATTGAATAATACTACTGCGATGGCTTTTTCATTTGAATGCGTCAATAACCACCCAAATAGTGACAGGATCGACACTGCGCCGAGCATCACTTCGTACCTCGATCGTTGAACCCAACTCCATACCCAAAGTGCAATTGCCGCCACCATGATGATAACAACCACCGCCACTTCTATTGCCAACAACCTCGTGTTGGTTATTCCTACTCCTTCGTAAGAATAATCTTGCCAGGAGTCGCTGTAACTCATGATCAATGCTAGCCCGAATCCACCTACCGCGCCAACGGTCTGAAATGGTCGTTGCCAAACCGTTGATGCATCAGCCCACCAACGCGAGCCGACGAGAAAAAGCAGCCCAAACAACCCACCTAGGAACATAGGTTCTGAATGGAATTCAAGACTTAGATTTTCCATCGAAATCGGTATTGCGATGCACAGAGTTATCGCAAGCACCCAGGCAAATAACACTGGCCGTGGATGATAATGACTAGGTCGGCTTGTAAGCCACAAGTAGGGCAAGGCCAAACCAACCAATGGAAAGTATCAAAGAATTCTCAGCCCGTAACGCTCGCTGGCCGTGGTCCAAACGGTGATTCCGATAAGATACAACAAGGCTGGCAAGGTCGATCCCAGCAGGTATGCAACGGGCAAACCAAGTAGCGACCATGTCAGCATAAAATCATCAAAACTACCCCCGAGGTTGTATGTCTGAGCAATCAACGAGATTGCGACACCAATGGAGATGGTTTGAAATGTCCCCACCCCTTCCCGCCAGGCCGTACTCGCCCGCTGCGTCATCAGTAACCAGCCGCCCAAAGCGCCTGACACGGACAAAGGCAATACCGAGATCAACGCTCGCATTGGCCGCGAGAGCTCTTCCCAGTTGTGTGCCAGCAAAAGGATAATCCCACCGCCGATCAGCACTGCGCCCAGGATACTAAATAAGATAGTTGCCCAGCGTTTCGCCGAGCTTCCAAGGGCTTTCGGCTCACCATAGTGCTGACGGATTCTCTCCGCAACCTCTGGTGAAATGATCCCTTGGCTCACAAGCTCCGGTAGTTCTCGGTACAACCACCCCAACGTCTGTCTGTTCATATCTTGTTCCGAGAGTTTTCTTGGGTATTCAGTAGGGCCGAGCGATCGCGGCGACACGTTTCCATATCTCGAGCTTAGAAAAAGTCCGGGCTATCGATCTCAATGTTCTTTTCCATATTCCGGAGCGGCATTGAAAAGGCTCGTCAGCCATCCCGAGCTGAAAGCACACTAAATGAAAACATGTTGGTCTCTCCAAAGGAATGTGATCTCGATATCATCGCCGCGCACGGGAAATCGGTACTATCTGACGATTGGCAATTGTCTCTTTCCGAACCAGCAAATGCTGTGCCGCATCCTTGTAGATGCCGCAGCTGATCTCTCGACGGCCTGCTTCACCGTTCGGCAGGGCACTTGCCGGCGCGTGTGTGTGGTTCACCCGGCCTCAGTTGTGTGCTACTTCGCCACACATGTGCTGGAGCATCAGCAGGTTTGTCGTATTTCTCCGTTAGAGATTATTGAAACGACCCAGAAGGCGTATTTGCTTTCGTGGAGAATCCCCCCAACACTCATCTGGATAAGTTACCGACAGTGCCGGGAAGCTTCGTTTTGGCCCCCATATGGCCACTCATCGATACAACAAGCTTTTTCGATCGTGGTAGAGCCTTTAGCTTGGTAGCAGGTGCTCCGAATAACGTAACCGAAATGCGAAGTCTAATATCCAAACGTAGATTCAAAGGGAAGCGACACGCTAGAGAAGTCGAATCGGCAAGCTAAACGGAACCGAACAGATCCATTCGATTTCAATGAGTGTCCCTCCGTTGGTCACTTCTTTTGGGTCAAATCCAAGATTGCATCGAGATCTGATTCTATCGATTTCTCTCTCCCGCACTTTCTGATCTGAATTATGATTTTATTGGGGCAACGCGGCATGGACTTGTAGTTTCAACGCGCCTCGCTCACTGGTTGACGACTTCGCGTTCGACGAATCAATCGCAACAAGTCTACCGAAAACTAAGCAAGTTATCGGTTTCATCGCAGAACCTACACTCCATGCACCAGGAAGCATTTGAACGGGTACTTTTTGCTCACCGAGAATCCATGGCTCATTCAGCGTCCAGAGATCGTTCGCATCAGGTTTGTCCCGTTCGCCAACGTCTAGTACCGTAGCAATGAAATCGTTTTCCAATGGTGCGTTGACCCCTGGCAGTTTGCCCATCGTGCCATATCGAATTACCGTTTTTAAGTTTTTGTCTTTTAGTATCTCCTTAGCCAACTCCTCGAGTGCTATTCTCCAACTCAATACGGACCGGCCTTGCAACGATGCCGATTGCTCCGAGAGTCTCTTTGCCGTACCGTAGTAGGTGGCCATCAGGGCAATTTTCTCGTCCTTGCGAGCTTTATACAACTCATTCCGAAGCATTCGAAGCATTCTTATGGATTCCGCGGTGCTTTCCGTGATCGATTCAGGGATCTGAATCGGTACGGGCGATTCGAGCGCCATCAACGAATCACGTGAGGAGCGAACCTTGTCTGGTTGATTCTGCGAAATCGATTCGTCCGGGATTTCCGGGCTATTCGCTAGCTGTGTTTGATTCGATAGCTGTGTTTGATTCGATAGCTGTACTTCAGTTGCTTGCGTTTTTTGCGGCACGATCCACGGAACATACTGCGAAACCAAATGGCCAGTCCCTCCGATGTCTCGCACAAAACAATACCACATGGTGGCAATTGCGATCAGTAAAGCGGCCAAACCTCCTAAAACCCGGGGAATAACCTTTCGCAAAGAAGACTTTTTGGGACTGGGAATCTGTCTGGTAGCCCCGCCCAGGACAATCCCGTTCGTTTCAAAATCGAAGGTAACAGACGCACTCTTTCGTTCAGATTTGTCCCGAGTTGCTGATTTCGTGGGAAAAGATTCCTGCGGGGAAAAATCCAGCAACGATTCGTCCGGCGAAGATGTCCGACGTGAAGAATTCACATGCGAAGATTTGCGACGCTTAGATTCGTGCGAAACGGATTTTCGCGAGAAAGGATACAGAATCCCGCATGCGTCACATCGTAAGTAAGAAGGCGCTCGTCCACCCGATGAGCGATCGGGAATTTGAATCTGCTTGCCGCATTGGCACGAAAAACAACTTTGCATCATAAAATTCTCGAATAAGACTGGAGTTGTTTTCGCGGTTTGTCTAATTTAAGGTACCCGGGTTGTTTGGTGAAGTCTTAACGCATGAATTAAAAATCGAACGGAAGTTGCCCTTCGGAAAAGGCCACACCAAGGACGGGGCTCTGTAGAGAGTTGCAGGGCGGCGATGAGATTTGAATTGTAGCAGATTCGCTCAAGCTACGCAAATTTTTTTGCAGCTCGCTTTTCTTGACGTTATTAGCGTGCTAGTTCTCGCTTGTCGCAGGGCAGCTAGAACGAATACACTCACTCTTAAGTGAGCCATGCCAACGTAGGTGCCGTCTATTGGCTTACTATGCTGCGCGTGTGTTGCCAAACATGGCTGCAGCGGGGATGATGCCGCGAGACGGGCGGTTCAAGGCGATTTGGTCGAGAATGATCATTGCTACTGCCAAAGCCTGGTATCCGAGCTCGCCGGTTACTGTCACTTGACCGGAACCTTGAATTGCATTGAAAAACTCCTTCTGCTCACTCTCGATTGCATTGCCTGGTACAGCCTTGGTTTCAAGCCTGCTCAACCAATCGGTAAACAGAACGTCTTTAACGTTAGCGCGAAGCTCAGGTGGTAATTGGTCCGCTTGTCGGCTGCCATCCGCGACATCCAAATGCGGAGTTGTTCTGGTAATCACGCCCGATCCAAAATCGATTTCGATTAGGCCTTCTTCGGTGTAGACCTGCATTTGTCGCTTGGCAACTGGAGAGATGCGAGACGCTCGAAGTTGAGCTATCGCTCCATTTTGGAATTGAAGGCATGCGCTCGCGAAATCTTCGTGCTCTCCTAGTACGCTCCAGCCATATGCATGCACCCGTTCCACAGGAGAGTTGACCGCGCTCAACACCAGATCGATGTCGTGAATCATCAAATCCATAACGATTCCAATATCGATGCTTCGCCCGGTGTAGGTACCCTCGCGGGCTGCCTCGATGAATCGCACGGATTGAGCGGCAAGCTGTGGTCGAACCTGCAACCATGCTGGATTGAAACGCTCTACGTGTCCCACTTGCAAAACGCACTTGTGGGACTTTGCAAGCTGCACCAATTCGTTTGCCTCCTGCAACGAACTCGCGATTGGCTTTTCGATGAGTGTATGGATGCCTTGACTCAGGCACCAAGAACCAATTTCATAATGCAGAAACGTAGGAGCGGCAATGATCGCTCCGTCGATGGCTCCAGCCCATTGCCTGTAGTCGGAGACGGTCGGAACGTTAAGTTGCGATTCGACTAGGTACCGCGAATCACTCGATGGGTCAGCGACCCCTACCAACTCGCAATTCGATCCGGCGGATGCGAGCTTTGCATGAATGCGCCCTAGGTGACCGCCACCGATGACTCCAATCCGCGGACGAGTGGTTTGGGATGTCATGAGTTCATTCCTATGTAGGATTTCGTCTAAGGCCCTGGATCGTAGGACAGGCTGCCAGCCTGTCCATAAAAAAACAGGCTGGCAGCCTGTTCTACCTGCAGCGCCTAAGCGGCGGCGGAAACGGATCGTCGATCACGGCCTCGACCGTGTCGGCCCAAAGTCGATTCGTCGATAAATGCGAAAAGAATTTCAAGTTCTGGCAACAATCCACCGCCACCTTGTAGGATTTCGCGAGCATGTTTGACGCCAACTTTGGACCGATAGAGCAACTTATGGGCTTCGCCTATGGCTCGAATGGCTGCAACCGTAAAGTTTTTTCGTTTCAGGGCGACCACATTGACACAGCGAGGCCTTGCAGGAAAACCTTCGGCCAACATGTAGGGCGGAACGTCTTGGAGGACGCGAGACAGACCGCTTACAAAGCTATAGCAGCCGATCGATGCAAAATGGTGAACCGCAACGCCCCCGCTCAGTGTCGCATCATGCTCTACCCGGACATGTCCGCCGAGCATTACCGTATTGGCCATGATGACACGATCTTCGACGACGCAATCATGAGCGACGTGCGAGTTTGCCATGAAGTAACATTGATTGCCGATCGACGTAACGCCTTCGTCTTTTTCGGTGCCTCGATTGACAGTCACACATTCGCGGAAAACGTTTGAGTCGCCAATGATGACCTGTGTCGGCGAGCCTTGATACGACAGATCTTGAGGCTCACCGCCGATCACGCATCCAGGAAAGAACCGATTGTCTCGTCCAATCAGCGTATGGCCTGTCAAGGTGACGCTGTTTTCTAGACGAGTGCCACGACCGACTTTTACGTTGGCACCGATCACGCAATGATGGCCAATGCGAACGTCTTCATCGAGTTCAGCTCGGGGATCGACCACCGCAGTATGGGCGATTATGGTTGGCATTAAAAGGTTCCCCAACGTGTCAAATGGATATCGTGAATCATGTTTTGTGCCGTCATGCCGCAACTTGGTTGCGATTGGGCGTTTGAGAGTCTTTAAGTTTGCGAATTGCCTCGGCCATCCGTCCATTGAGGATATGCCCGCTTCGACTCGCAACGATTTTGCCTTGAACTCGAAGTCCGCACATCGCTAGATCGCCAATGAGATCGAGCAGTTTATGACGTGAGCACTCATCGTCGTAGCGAAGCGAGTTATCGATGGGGCCGTCTGCGTCGAAGACTAGCAGATCGCGAAAGGTTACATGGGAAGCAACGCCCTGCAACTGTAGTCCACGAGCTTCGGATTCGGTTAGGAACGTTCGTGCAGGAGCAATACTCGTTGCAAAGGAATCGCGTTCGAGTTGATAGGTACACGTCGAGGCTGGAATCGGACTGTTTGGTCCGTAATCAAGTTGGTATTGGAGTGTTAAGCCTGGGTCCGACGATGGAAAGGCCATGACCCATTGCTGATCGTCGCCGACGCGCAAGGGCGAAGAGAGCATTATGTCGTTCGATGGAGCGGATTGCCGACGCATGCCAGCTCGATCCAAGGCTACCGACATCGCTAGCGCGCTGCCATCCATGCCCGGCATCTCGGGAGCATCGCATTCAACAATGCAGTTGTCGATGTCCATTCCGTAGAGTGCGGCCATGACGTGTTCGACCATTTCAACATGCCCTGCATCGACTTTCAGCGTCGTGCGCAAATTTGTTTCGCGTCGATTGGCTGCAATGCCATGAATCTCGGGACGACCCGGTAGGTCGATACGTCGGAAGACAATTCCAGCGTTGGCTGCCGCAGGTAAAAACGTGAGCGTGATCGGCCTGCCGGACCAGTAGCCGCGACCGCTCACGTGCGCCACGTGTTCAATGGTTTGCTGGAATCGAATCTGTTGCATGCGTGACGCCGAAATCCGTTTCGTGTCCGTGAATTGGGTTAAGTTTTTGGTTCGTGTGGAACCCAACGCTCACTTCGCTGGAAGTGAGCGTTCACCGCGCAAGGACGCGGTTTGCTTACTACGTAATCGCCTTTTCCAACAGCACTACAACCGCTTATTTGCGCTGAAGTGGAGTATTGCCCGGCCCATTTGCACTGCGAAGGGGCTGTTGGGTCGGAGTCGCAGCTGGTGCGGATGTACTTCGAACCGGCTGTGTCGTCGGAGCTGGCGCAGATGCACCAACATTCGACTTGAGTATATGTAGGACCAACTCGGTCACGTCCACCTGAGGGTTCAGATACAAAACGTCTCGCTGGATACCGAAGTTCACGGATTGCGGTTTCTTCGGATCCATTTCGTTTTGTTCGCGGCTGTATCGCAGCACCAGGTCGTATTGGTAGTTTTTGGCGACGTAGGAGATAGCTTGATTAATGGACTGATACGAGCTGAAGATCACACCGGCTTGCTTCTCGGCAAACTCTTTTTCTTTGCCCATGAAATCAACTCGTAGCTTGCTCTCTTGGCTGATGAGCGTTTCTTGCTTTTGTTTGAACTCAGGACTGTCTGGGTTATAGTTCTTGCCGACCATTTCGGTTTCAGCGAGAAGCGCTTTTCTTCGTGTCTCGATATCTTCCTGAGCTTGGGTCATCTCAGCCTTGATCGCTTCCATGTTGGCGTTCATGGTAGGATGCTGCTTGAGGATGTACCCGACGTCGACGAGCGCGATACTCGACGGCCCATTCTTGGGGCCAGCAGGTGCAACGGCTTGGGCCGAAGCTTGGGGTCCTTGACCGAAGGCGGATGGGGCGGCGCACATGCCTAGAAGGGCGATGGTCGCAAAAGTAATTCGAAAATGCACTTGTCTGCACTCCTTGCTAAGTGATTCGTGGCAGTCGATTCGTTTTTCAACGGCTCATGGCAAACAATCCGTCGTTTGCCAAGCGAGTGTTACCGATTTGGGTAGGTCGCCACCCGAGTTCGTTCGCGATTCTGACAATTCGTGAATTCGGAGTAAATAGCGATATTGCGTTTCTAATCCGTAAGTTGTGCTTTCAGTTCTATTTTTTCGTCGCCGCGCTGAACCAAGATCACGACGTTGTCCCCATTTTTGTATTTCTGAAGAATTCGATCGAGTTCGGCACGGCTTGTCGTTGCGTCGTCGTTGATCTTGAGCACCGTGTCTCCTGGTTCGATACCAGCTTTCTTAGCAATACCGCTGGGCATAACCCGATCGACAATGACTCCTTCGGAATCCACTTTGAGACGCACGCCTAATCGTATGCGTTTGGGCCCGCTCGATCTGGCAGCATTTGGATTGGCAACACCCTTGACTTTCACAAACGTTGGTTTGGCCGGTTCAACGGCCAATCGATTCGCTAGGCCAGCGACCATTTCGGTGATGCGATCAATTCCGCTTAGGTTGATTTTGTCAAAATCGTCACTTGGGCGATGGTAATCGTCGTGCAGCCCAGTGAAGAAATGCAGAACTGGGATATTCTTTTGAAAAAAGCTCTGATGGTCGCTTGGCCCCATCCCTTCTGGGCTTCGCTGGATAGCGAATGCTAGCGAATCGTTGGCTTGAGTAATCATGGCGTCAAACTCGGTGGCGGTCCCCGTTCCATAAATAGTCAGGTCATTGTTGGTCAACCTGCCTACCATGTCGAGGTTCAACATGGCCACCGTGTTTTCCAACTCGAATCGAGGATGTTTGACGTAGTAGTCGCTGCCGAGCAGGCCTCGCTCCTCGCCTGAGAAAGCAATGAATACCAAACTGCGTCGATCTTGGTTCGGGCCCTCTGCTTTGGCCAAATCGACAAGGCGCTTGGCCGTTTCCATGAGCGCGACCGTTCCGGACGCGTTGTCATCTGCACCGTTATGAACCGCAACGGTTCCAGGAGCAAGCGAGCCAAAACCTCCCATTCCAACGTGATCGAAGTGCGCTCCAATCACGACATACTCGTTCGCAAGTTTCCCCGAACCTGGCAACAAACCGACAACATTCATGGAGGGAGTCCGTTGGATCTCGATTTCGACTTCGCCGCTCGCAGTCCACTTGGGTAGTTCGGTGGAACGAGGCTTAAGGTCCTGGTCAATTTTGGTTTCAATATCGGCGAGAGAAAGTCCCGCCTCTGACAGCCAGCCTTCGACTGTACTGCGTTGCAAGAAAATGGTTGGAACTTGATCTTTGGTGAGCGCACTACCAGCCCCAGCAACAGGCAACAGCAGATTGGGGGTGGCTTTTTCCGTTACCGAATCGTTGATGATGATCATGGCGGCAACACCATGTTTGGCGGCGTTGAGCTGTTTGGCAGTGTACAACGCGAATTGGCTAGGATCCGTTCCATCGAAGGGGCTTTTCGGATCGTTTTGTTGTGGTTCTTTGCGAACGACAATTACAACCTTGCCCTTGACATCTAAGCCAGCAAAGTCATCGTACTTGAGATTCTCTTCGTCCGCAGTGATTCCATAGCCAGCAAAAACCAAACCTCCGTCAAATGGACTATTCGACCCGATCGACAGCGGCTGAAACTGTGTGCCAAGACCGAGGGCAATTTTATCTCCACTAGGTTTGGTGATGGACAACGTGTTTCGTGCAGGCTCGGTGATTTTCGGAGTACCTGCACCCAGCGAAAAGTCTTGAAAAGGCTTACCGTCGAACAAATCGGTCTTTAGGCCAAGTGCCAGCCAGCGATTTGCGATGAAATCGGCTCCCATTTTCAGACCGGGCGTTTCGGCAGCGCGTCCTTGTAGCTCGTCGGAAGCCAAGTACTTGATGTCTTCCAATAATCGGGCTTCCGCAGCGATAGACGCTGCTCGCTTATCAGGAGCGTCCTCCGCAGGGGCGAAATGTCCGAATACACCAAGGAACAACGACGCCATTGGGAAAGACGCATGAATCATGAAACGCGGTACAAACGGCATTTGTGCAACTTTTTCTTGAGACGGTGACGAAGCGCGGACCACATCAAAAGTATACCGTCCGCATTGCAATTGTCATCCAATTTTGGGTGGCGTGACCAGACGTGTCCCAAAGATGGCGAAAACTCTTTTGTCGACTTGGATGTCTTGTTGTGAACTGGGTTGGAATGCGTTAGCATCCTAATTGCATTTGGAATGCCTACAGTTAAATGAGATTGATCTCAAGGGTGGTGGCAGAGGAGCTTGTTTGAGAGGCGCTCATCTGCAAGCAATCGCACACCAAATCTCACATCTCTCAGTATCGCTTTTATTCAGCAAAAGGGAATTTCAGGAATGGCCGCAACGACAAACAGCAAGGGCTCAAGCAAGAAGAAATCGGACAAAGGCGCACCGCCAGCCGAACGTATCACCGGACTTGAGAGCATTCTCAAACGTGAGCCCAGTCTTAAGACAACCTTACAACAAATTGAAAAGCAATTTGGCGAAGGCTCCATTATGCCACTGGGTGGCGAAGCTCAGCTTAAGATCGAAGGGATCAAAACCGGTTCGCTCTCGCTGGATATGGCTCTCGGCGGAGTGGGTATTCCGCGAGGACGTATCATCGAGATTTTTGGACCGGAATCGAGCGGTAAAACCACCATCGCTTTGCACATCTGCGCTCAAGCCCAGAAAGAGGGTGGCATCGCCGCGATCATTGACGCCGAACATGCTTTTGATCCAAGTTGGGGCAAGAAGCTCGGCATTGAATTGCACTCGCTTTTGGTCAGCCAGCCAAGCAGCGGGGAAGAGGCCTTGCAGATCACCGAAATGTTGGTCAAAAGCAATGCCGTCGATGTGATCGTGATCGACTCGGTTGCTGCCTTGGTACCGCGTCAAGAACTAGAGGGGGAGATCGGCGATACGCACATCGGTTTACAAGCTCGACTCATGAGTCAATCGATGCGCAAACTGACAGGCGCCATTGCTAAGAGCAAGACGGCAGTCATATTCATCAACCAAATACGCGACAAGATCGGTGGCATGTCCTACGGTTCGCCGGAAACGACGCCTGGCGGTCGCGCATTAAAGTTCTATGCTTCCTGCCGAATCGATGTGCGCCGTATTGGGCAACTCAAGGATGGCGAAGCGATCGTCGGCCAACGCGTCAAGACCAAGATCGTCAAGAATAAAGTCGCCCCTCCATTTCGAGTGGCTGAATTCGACATGATGCATACCTGCGGCATCAGCTTCGAAGGAGACCTGTTGGACTTAGGGACCGCCCACAAGATCATCAACCGTAGCGGTGCTTGGTTCAAGTATGGCGAAACCTACATCGGCCAAGGCAAAGAAAAGGCCAGAAACTACTTGGTCGAGAACAAAGACGTCGCCAACGAGATCCGAGACGCGATCATCGCAGCCGGCGGATATGCGGGCCCTGAAGGTGTCGCAGAAGCGGGCGACGATATCGAAGAACCTGTCTCCGACTCCTAGTGCCACTGATTGGAATGAACGTCGAACAGGAGTCTACTCGTTCCCAGGCTCTGCCTGGGAACGCATCGGTGTGGAGGCTCCTGCCTCCCGAGTTCACAAACGAAGGATGCATTTCGGCGAGGCGGAGCCTCGCTAGACTGCACTGTTCCGCTACAAACTCAGCGCCCCTGGCTCCATGCCAGGGGTATTCGTCCTGCCGGCGACCGCATATGCGGTCAACACGCCTGCGATGGCGCCGAACAAGTGCCCGTCCCAGGAAACATACGAGCCAACCGTTGGCAATATTCCCGATAGCAGCGTTGTCCCATACAAGAATCCGACCACCAGCGAAATCAAGATCGGTACAAACTTGCGCTCGGCAAATCCGCTGGCAATCAGAAAGGCCACCAATCCGTACACGAGCCCGCTGGCACCGACATGTACGGCAGATCTCCCAAAGCACCACAGAAACAGTCCGCCAAACACGACAATGCTCGCGACCACTTCCCAGTAGTCGCTTCGTGTATTGATTAAAATGAACAACAAGATGCACAGGGGTATCGTGTTGCCAATCAGATGCGCCCATCCACCGTGCAAAAATGGCATCGTAATAATGCCGATTAACCCGTTCATGGTCCTTGGGACCAAACCATATGCGTTGAAATCAATAGAGAAGAGTATCCAGTCAACCAAGTGCACTAACCACATGGTGGCTACGACTGCGGCAACGCCACGAAACTCTTTCGTCATCCGATTATTGACTTGTTCTGTTGTCATTTGCGTGCATCCGCCATTCGCCACAGGTACCATGCACCCAGTTTGGGACAAGCTGCCGAAAGGTACTTTTCTGCCTGACGAAGTTTCTTGTTAAACGCGTCCACTATGGAATTACTCGGATCGAATGTCAAAGCAAACTAATTCGTCTTGATCGCGAACAAACAGTTTGCCACCTGCGATCACAGGGTGAGGCCAGCTTTCGCCATTGTGAGTCGGCAATTTGAATTGACTAACTAGTTTATACTTGTTTGTCGCGGTATCGATCAACGCCATGGTGCTGTCTTGGTAACGGAAATAGAGATTGCCATCGGCAGCAACGATTGCGGCTGACCCCGTGCCCGCACCTCTAGATTTGTCCCAAAGGTTTTTGCCCGTCTTCCATTCAATACAAGCCGGGAAACCATTGTTGTGCCCTTGCCCCATATAAACGAAATCTCCAATCATGATCATGCCACCGTGATGATTTTGCAATTCTTGGCTACTCTTGTAGTAGATCTCGGTTGCTTCGAGCTTGTTTCCTTTCTTTGTTATTTCCAATAGGGCCGTTCCGCCATCTCCGTAACCCGATGAGCAAAACACAAAGTTGTTCTTGGCAATCGGCGTTGGAATGTTGGCGGTCGTATTGGCGATCCGATCGTAGTTCCAAAGCAACTCGCCTGAGTCGGCGGCATAACTCACGACGCCATGCCCAACCAGTTGAATGTACTGCTTCACTCCGGCCGCGTCGGAGTGGATGACGGACGAGTAACCCGCCCCGTCGTTGCCTCGCAATTTGCCCTCAGGAGCTTTGCCTTTCCAAATCGGCTCACCCGTCATTTTGTTCAAGGCCACTACCATCGCATCTTTGGCACCCGGCGTGCACAATAACTTAGTGCCATCCACGAGCGGAGACTCACTGTAGCCCCAACCCGATTCCATCTTGCCACCGAAATCGTCGGCAAAACTCTTCTGCCAAACTTTTTCTCCGGTAGCAAGTTTGCAGCAAACAAGGATTCCATCATTCGAAAGCGCGAAAACCAATCCGCTCGCCAGATCGATCGTTGGACTGCAATTCGGATCTTGTTTGGCCGGTGTAAATGGCGTGTTCCAAATCGCTTCGCCATTGGCTTGATTGCGGCAAATGAGTTGAGTCTTGCCGTCGAAATTGCCCATTGTAAAGAGTCGACCATCCGCGATCGCAACACTCGACATCCCTTTGCCGAGCCCTTTCACACGGAAAGAAACGGGTGGCCCCGCTTCAGGCCATGATTTCATCAAGCCTTTTTCTTGGGAAATTCCATCGCGATTTGGACCTCGCCACTGAAACCACTGGCCGCTTTGGTCTTCCGCCGTTGCCGATGAGTTGAAAGAAGCAGAAAGCAATCCAATGCAGAAACAAGCGGAGAATGCAATTGGGTGAAACAAAGGTATTGACATAGGATCAATTGATTTTGAAGGAATGAGAAAAACAATTGCGACGTGACTAGATGGTACCAAGAACCGGAACGGCCTATTGTAGCTAAGTTTGACTGAAATAGTGACTCACGCATGATTCCAGTGTTGGCATTTACTTACCCACAATCGATCGTTCCTATTGGCTTTTCCGAATTTTCGCGATAATGTTTCGCCTGGGCCTATCGGTCGCGTGCCGAATGGCCTCCAACGCATTTGAAACAAGGAAGATGACAACGTGAACGACACAAACGAATCTCACGATCCAAGTTCCCACAAAAACTTCATCGAGGTAGAAGTGGAAAAGGATTTTGCCACCAAACCCGAACTCGCCGGAAGGCACGTGGTTACCCGTTTTCCGCCAGAACCCAACGGCTATCTTCATATTGGGCACGCCAAGAGTATTTGTCTTAATTTTGGGTTGGCCAAAACCTACAGCGGAAAATGCAATTTGAGGTTCGACGATACGAATCCAACGAAAGAGAACGAAGAGTATGTCAATTCCATCAAGACGGACGTCCAATGGCTGGGCTTTCAATGGGATGAGCTATTCTTTGCTTCCGATTATTTCGGCAGACTCTACGAATGGGCATTACAACTCATCCGCGAAGGACACGCCTTCGTTTGCGACTTGAATGCAGATCAGATGCGAGACTATCGTGGTACGTTGACTGAACCTGGACGCAACAGCCCGTTTCGAGATCGCTCGGTCGACGAGAATATGGATCTGTTCGAACGCATGAAGAATGGCGAGTTCGTGGACGGGGAGAGAACGCTTCGCGCGAAAATCGATATGAGCGCAGCCAACTTGAACCTTCGGGATCCCGTCTTGTATCGCATCATGCATGCTCATCATCATCGAACAGGCGATACTTGGTGCATCTATCCAATGTACGACTGGGCACATGGACAAAGCGATTCCATCGAAGGCATCACGCATTCGATCTGCACGCTTGAATTCGAAAACCATCGCCCGTTGTACGATTGGTTCTGCCGAACCCTTCGCATCTATCACCCGAGACAAATGGAGTTCGCACGAATGAACTTGTCCTACACGGTGATGAGCAAACGCAAACTGCTTCAATTGGTCAATGAAAAACACGTGAGCGGCTGGGACGACCCGCGCATGCCTACCATCAGTGGCTTGCGTCGGCGAGGATACACACCCGAAAGCTTGCGATTGTTTTGCGACAAGATTGGAGTGGCTCGATTTAGCAGCACGATCGATGTCATTATTCTAGAAAGCAGCATACGAGAACACCTCAACGCGGTCGCACCTCGATTTATGGCAGTTCTCGATCCGATCAAAGTGGTTCTCACGAATTACCCCACCGACCAGACCGAATGGATGGAAGCGGTCAACAATCCTGAAGATCCAAACGGAGGCTCTAGGCAGATCCCTTTTACTCGCGAGCTGTATATTGAACGCGATGATTTCATGGAAACGCCTCCTTCCAAATTCTTTCGGCTTAAGCCCAGCGGCGAAGTCCGGTTGCGTTACGGCTACATCATTCGTTGTGACGAAGTTGTTAAGGACGCTGCGGGCAACATCGTTCAATTGAATTGCACCTACGACCCCACCACCAAGAGCGGTTCGCCGACCGCCATCGAACGCAAAGTGAAAGGGACCATCCATTGGGTTTCCGCGAGCCAATCATCCGAAGTTGAAGTTCGACTTTACGATCGACTGTTTATCAGCGAGACGCCAGACGAAGCACCGGAGGGGAAAACGTTCCTGGATAATATCAATCCGGATAGTGTTCGAGTCGTGCGAGCCAGAGTGGAACTCGAGCTTGCAAAACAAGCGGCCGGTGCCCGAGTGCAGTTCGAACGCAACGGATATTTTTGCGCTGACATCAAGGATTCGGCGCCAGGCGTACCGATCTTTAACCGAATTGTGACGCTCAAAGATACCTGGGCCAAAATCGCGAGCAAAGGCTAATCGACACAGCCGACAAAAGGTGCAGTCACGCTCCGCCGTGCCGTTCGCAGTCATGCTTTTGCAAGGATTCTAGGTGGACGGCACATGGAATGCGCCTACTACTTTGACTTTTGTCGGCTGTGTCCTAATCGTCAGCTCGCCGCACTCGTCAAAAACGTTTTCCAGGATTCGTAGCGCGGGTCCTTTAAGGTTACAGCAATCCCAGGATTGGCATGGGGGCGTATCGGGGTTGTCAGCAGTTTCATGGACGCTTGAAGCGGAGTTCGCCCCCCCTTCTTGCTGTTGCAGTTGGTACACGAGCAAACCACATTCTCCCAAGTCGTTTTTCCACCTTGCGAACGCGGGACAACGTGATCCAAACTCAACTGACTCATCGGACGCGTTTGTGCGCAATACTGACAGCGGTATCCGTCTCGTGCGAAAAGCGTCTTTCGATTGAACCGCACCGTTGACTTTGGGATGCGGTCGTACAATACCAATCGCACAATACGGGGCACCTGAAGCTCGCGAGTCGGTGTGCGCACGTAATCCTCGCCTCGCTGCTTTTCTAAGGCTTGCAGCTCCGACAACTCACACCAATTTTCGAAATCATAATTGGCATACCTGTCCTCCTCGATAACGATGACTTCGGCACAGCCGCGATATAGAAGAGTCATGGCTCGACGAACGTCGACGACACGTACGGCCATATAGAAGCGATTAAGTACCAATACGCTACAATCTAACGCGGAGCTCTCGCTCATCCTGACTCCTCCGGCTGGGTGATCGATCGAAATCCAAAACACTGAAGGTTATCCGCCGTAAACAGCATAACCAATTTTGCGGACTCTCGCCAATATCCGCCAAAGATCTTCACAATTCCAAAGACTGCCAGCTTCGCGATCTCGACCAAAAGTCGCAGCCAAAATCGATGAAAGTTCATTTTTGAATACCTTTATTGCTAGCTTAGTAACTCTCATTGCTCCCCTTTTGTGGGTGGGAACGTTGCTCGGCCTACCTGGAAACTGGGGATTGGTTTTGGTGGCAGGTATGCTGGCGTATTTCTCGCCCGATTCAATGCATGTCGGCATTCAGCTCCCGACAATGCTGACGCTTTTGACGATGGCAATAGCAGGTGAAGTTGTCGAATTCGTAGCTGGCGCAGCGGGTGTCAATCAGCTTGGCGGATCGCGGCAGGGAACGGTCCTAGCTGTGATCGGTTCGATTGTAGGGGCCATTGCAGGAATGTTCGTTGGGGTCCCTGTACCCATCGTTGGTAGCCTCATTGCGGCGGTCGTGTTTGGCGGATTGGGAGCGTTCGGGGGTGCCGTAGCGGGAGAACGCTGGGCGGGCAAAGAATGGGACGTAAGTATCCGAATCGGCTGGGGTGCACTCTGGGGTAAATTGCTTGGGACCCTACTTAAAACAATCTGCGGGACTGCGATGATGGTGTTGTTGCTCTATGCAGTTTGGACGTAGGCAAACGCGTCAACAATTGTTCTACCTTGGTGGTCGAACATGTTAGAATTGCCGCGGAGTCGCGACGCTCAACAACCCAATGCTATTTTCCACGATGGCTGCTAATGCTTGATTCGCCCAAGACAATCTACTCGGTACCTCGCAAAGTGGACTTAGCTTCCTTGCTGGTGATCACCGTTTTTTATGCCTGCCTTTTTGCGTTGCTGAACCTGCTTCGGGTGGATTTCTGGTCGTTTTTGGCTATCGGTGGATTTTTTTCATTTATCGGTATTTCGCAAGCTATTTTGCTCAAAGGCGAGTCGCCGCGTGCTGCGTCCATGGTAGCGGGCGCAATTTATCTCGCGGCAATCTTCCTTTTTTCCGGGGCAGGTTTCAATAAATCACTCCACCCTATCCTCCGCATTGCCTTATTTTTTGGCACATCGATTCAGGGGGTCTTATTTGGTTATTTGGGCGGAAGCTGTGTCGGCGGTATTTTTCTCATCATCGATTATGTCCGAACTGGACTTGCTCGATTTCGCGGCGACCGTCCGGCAGACACGGTAAAATTCGACGACTTGTGACATTTGTTATGTAAGTTGTCATCCCCACTTCACAATCGGAGGTGTATTTTGTCATTTCGTTGGATGTGCTCATTTCTCTCTGCGTTGACACTCGCGATGGGTGTTCTTGGTTGCCATGCAACGAATGCATTCGGGCAGCCCTCTTCTCCCGCCAACCCACTCACACCACTCGTTCGCACGGTTGATTTAAATGTCGGCGAGTCGTCTGAAGTCACTCTGTGCGACGGAACCAAGTCAACGGTAAAACTCTTGGACCTAAAGGAGTTTCGCGATCGAGTTTGCTTTGCCGTACGAACCGCCGTCGTGACGGTCGAGATCAATGGCTTGACAAAGCAACTCATTTCTGCCAACTATCAATTGCCCGCGTTGGTTGGTTCGACTCAAGTCGATTGCTCGATCACCAAAGGCAACAACGAAAATGGCGATGCTGGTTTTTGGGGCTTAGACAAAGATGCAAGGATTCGATTGTGGCCGTCCGGCTCCCCGCTGATCAACCCAGGATCTTTCATCTATCCTGTCAAGCAAAAGTGGTTTGCTTCGAATACGCACATGGCCAACGAACCGGTCTTTGTGGATGGGGGTGAAAAGCCGGGTAAGCGACCCATTTATTATCACAGTGGCCTCGATATCGGCGGCTCAGAAGGAATGGTGGAGGTTGTTGCCGCAACCGAAGGACTGGTTGTTTCCGTTGCCAATGAAGTTTTGGAAGGACACAAAGAGGATTCGCCCGTTGCACCTCGATATGACGTGCTTTACTTAAAGGATGCAAGGGGGTGGTACTATCGCTACAGCCACTTGAAAGAGTTCGACAAAAATGTTGTGCTTGGCCGTGTGATGAAAATGGGAGATCGCCTTGGCTTGTTGGGCAAGGAGGGGGGCAGCGGAGGCTGGTCGCATTTGCACTTCGAAATCAAGTGTCGCCAACCGTCCGGTAAGTGGGGTACCGAAGAGGGCTACGCCTATCTTTGGGAAGCGTACTTGAAGCAATATCAGCCATCGCTCATCGCAGTAGCTCGTCCTCATCATCTACTATGGGCGGGAGAGTTCGCTCTTCTCGATGGCTCAAAATCATGGAGTCAATCCAACGGAAAGCTCAGGTTCGAATGGCAGTTCGGAGATGGCTCGATTGCTTCAGACGCAATGGTCGTTCGCACCTATGACAAGCCGGGGAAATACAGCGAAATCTTGCGAGTGACGGACGACAGAGGAAATGTGTCCTATGATTTTGCAGACGTGTATGTTTGCGACCCAACCCATCCAGCGCGAATCGCGCCCTCGATCCATGCAAACTACTTCCCAACGACTGGAATCCAGCCAGGGGACAAGGTGACATTTAAGGTGCGAAGCTTTGGGAACAAGCATGGCAATGAGACCTGGGATTTTGGTGATGGGAGCCCGACGGTGGACGTTCAATCCGACGGGAACGAAGTCCAGTTGGCACCCGATGGCTACGCAGTCACGACTCACCAGTACCAAAAGCCTGGAGAGTACGTCGCTCAAGTACATCGCACGGATGCTTTCGGCGTCAAGGCAGTTGCTCATTTGCATGTTCGCGTCGAAGCCAAACCCGTAACGAATGCAGGGACGAACTCCATCCAAGACGCTGCTCGAAAGCGGATTGAGCCTTACTTTATGCCGCCCGATGAGTGGAAGGGCGTCATGGGGGAGTATCGATCGCCGCTTAAGTTTGACGACGGGCGAGTGGTGCAGAACTCCGAACAATGGGCCGAACGTCGGGCGGAGATAACCAAGTACTGGCACACTCGCATGGGAGCTTGGCCGGCACTTATTACAGAACCCAAGGTCGAGATACTCGAAAAAACCCGCCGGGAAAACTTCCAGCAGTTCAAGATTCGCTTTCTTTGGACACCCAATGAGTTTACAACTGGATACTTGTTGGTTCCTGATGGCGAAGGCCCGCGCCCTGCCGTTGTTTCCGTTTACTATGAGCCAGAAACGGCGATTGGATTGAAGGGTGCAGACCGGGATTTCGCTCTTCAGTTAGCTCGACGGGGCTTTGTGACGTTATCGATTGGAACCGCCGATGCGACCGCAGCAAAGACATACTCAATTTATTCTCCGAGCTTGGAAGATGCCAAGGTGGAGCCGTTATCGATGCTGGCCTACGCGGCAGCCAACGCATGGTACGTCCTCGCGTCTCGCCCGGAGGTCGATTCGAAGCGTATTGGGATTGTGGGTCATTCGTTCGGTGGCAAATGGGCGATGTTTGCGTCCTGCTTGTTCGATAAGTATGCGTGTGCTGTCTGGTCCGATCCCGGTATCGTGTTTGATGATACACGATCCAATATCAATTATTGGGAGCCGTGGTATCTGGGTTATCATCCGAAACCGTGGCGAGAGCGAGGCTTGGTGACACAATCCAATCCAGCGAGTGGAGCGTATCCACGATTGAGAACCGAGGGACATGACTTGCACGAATTGCATGCCTTGATGGCACCACGACCTTTCCTCGTCTCGGGTGGAGAAGAGGATCCGCCGAGACGTTGGGTTCCGCTGAACCACACTATCGCGGTCAATGCGATACTTGGGTTCTCAGAACGCGTCGCGATGACGAATCGCCCAGAGCATTCGCCGAACGCGGATTCGAATGCACAGGCCTATGCATTCTTCGAGTATTTTTTATCGAACAGCCGGTAGCTTATTTCCCGCCGATGGCCTTGACGAGCATGCTGGTAAGTCCAGAGGTGTAGTCGTTTTGTCCGTCCCAAGCCCACATGTTTCGCATGAGGTCCGAGAGCAACAAACCGCCGAATCCCATCAAGAGCAGAATGCCCAACAGAAGCAATACATCTCCCGTTCCATACGGTGTCTCAGGGATACCGCGCACGCCCGCACCCGCCACCATGGCTCCACCAGCCAATGCGGCTTCATCTCCAAAACCGCCACCATCATCGAAGCCGCCTTCTTGGATTGCATCAAACCCACCCGCGCCTGCAGGGATCGCTCCAAATTCACTTGAGTCTTCAAGTTCGATCACTTGAGAGCCGCTGTCATCGTCGACTTCGATACCGCCACTGGACGGTGTTAACTGAAACTCCTCGCCTTGCTGGAAATCGATCAGAGCGCCGCTGCCAAGTCCACTCACGCCGCTTGCGGATCCTGCACCGGAACCGCCAGCCACTTCCGCACCAAGATCCAATCCGGAAATTCCGGTACCCGCTAAGTCAAGTGGTTCGTCTTCCAAAGACAATCCACTATCGGAAGGGCTCATCAAATTAATTCCACTTTCGGAACCTAAGCCTACGCCAGAATCTGAGCCAAGTACCAAGTCGTCTTCGTCATCGCTTGCAAGCTCAAGGCCTCCACCGATCCCAATGCTACCGCTTCCAGAATCTGAAAGCGATCCGGAGCCGAGCACATTTGAATCTTTGCTCATCAAGTCAAGACCGCTTTCACCTGGCGATCCCTCTGCCATCAATTTCAAATCGCTACCGATCTCGACTTCGCTTCCCGAACCACCCTCCTCTTGTAGTTTCAGATCCGAAACACCAGCCACATCCGCCCCTTTTCCCAAGTCCAGGTCCAGGCTGCTGGAAGATCCCGCTTTTCGATTGACCAATCGTACTCCGCTGCCGCTCTTCGGGTCAGGCACAAGCGAAACGTCGCTCCCTAAGCGGCTGTCATCGTCGCTCAATTTAAGTTCGCTGCCCAAGCCGACTTCGCTCAAACCGGCTTTCCCTATCGTAGAGCCGCTCTTGCTACCCGACGGTCCAGGTTGCCTCTCTGAAACCAGAATGGACGAACCACCCGCTTCTTCATCAAGCGCATCGCCATTGAGTTCCGACTGCACACGTTCAATCTCTTCGGATTTGAACTTCCAAGACGAACCATCTCGATATCCGAAAATCTCTCCCCGGGATCGCATCTCGACCAGTTCGTCTGGGGAGAGACTAAGAATCTTTGCGGCTTCATCAAGCGATACGTAATTTGCCATACCGGTGTCACTTCGAAGTGAGAGAACAAACGCGGGAAAATAAGCTTCTAACAGACTAATCTACGCACGCGCCAGATTCCAGTCATGCGTTTATGACATCCCTATGAAATAATTTGCAAGTTTCCGATGCGTGGGATTGGGAGGGTCAAATCGAATTTCCTGGGTTCCAGATTCGATTCGGTTGATTTTTTTACCCAAATAAGTTGCACACCCCTAAATTGCACGACGCTCCGCGTCGTAATTCCTGACACTTCGTGATTCCTGCGACGCGGAGCGTCGCACAACGAAGGGCATACTCCAAAAAGCAGCGAATTCGGCCTGCGGTGCACCACAGAAGTGCTGGGTGCACCAGAGAAATCCTTACGAATTGAGCTAGATTTCAGTAGCGTTCGCGTCGTCCACCACCACCGCCGTTGCCGCCGCCATATCCGCCACCGCCACTATTGCCGCCGCCATATCCGCCACCGCCATATCCGCCACCGCCACTATCGCCTCTATCGCCTCTATCGCCTCCGCGTTCACGTCGGCCGCCACCTCCACCTCCACCACCTCCACCACCTCCACTACCACCGTATCCGCCGCCACCGTATCCACCGCCGCCACCACCGCCGTACCCGCCGCCACCACCATATCCTCCACCACCGCCGGCCGGACGCTCTTCCCGCGGCCGTGCTTCGTTGCAAGATATCCTGCGTCCCGCGACTTCTTGCTGATTCAAGGCTTCAACCGCAGCCTTGGCTTCATCTCCGCTTGGCATTTCCACAAACGCGAATCCTCGTGAACGCCCCGTCTCGCGATCAACGATGATACTGACCTTACTCACTTCACCAAACCTTGCAAACGCCTGCCTAATTTCATCTTCGGTCGCTCGAAAGGAAAGATTTCCCACATAAATATTCGTCACTGACCAAACCCTCTTACTAAGAAATACGCCTTGCCACATCCATCTGGACAAGCAATGCGCAAATCAAAAACCAATGAGCCGACTTGTGAAGACAGCTCCCTGAAAAAAACCGCGGAGCGTCAACCATTCTTCTTCAACACAAGGACTCTAACAAAGGACCTGGCGAGCAAGCGAGGTTGGCAAACCTAGGAAACAACATTCGGATTATCCGACGACCTAGATATGAAGTCAACGGAGAAATGATCTAAAACTTCGAAAGTGCCAGCGAGCAACACTGGCCCAAAAACGTGCGCATCCCAACGCACCTATTTTCCACGGAAATTGGACAGCACCTTCCCAATCACGATAACAAACAACAGAAGTGGAACGATGCAGGTCAACATTCCGATCAGAATCGACCACGAAAAGGAATCTCCCGTTTCTACGACTTTGCTCCAATTAACCGGTTTGGAAACTCCAACAATTGCAGAATTGTTAGGCTTCGCTAGCAGATTGATCACCTCTTTGGCCGTCCCACTATCGATGGCTTCTAACAACGAGAAATCATCAGCACTATTACCACTGGCCGAATCGTCTCGTTCTGCAAAAACCTCTTGTACGGCTTTCTGAAGTGCGGCTTGGTCGTCTGCGCGACGATAGCTATGTACTTGAGTCGCTAACGAGTGATCTTGTTTCATGTCGACACCGATTGCATCCACAATGATGCCTCGCGACAATACGTCCGGCAGGTAGGCTGCAAGCAATCTCGCATCGTTCGCTTCCCCATCCGTTACGATCAAAAGACGGTAGTTTCCAAAGATTTGCTTCTCGCGCATCTTGAGCAACGCATCCGCTCCTTCGCGAATCCGATCACCCAATGGTGTACCTCCGTCTGCCCTCAACGCTTTCACCGAGCGCGTTGATGACTCGACAGACAATGGTTCCAACGGTATGACCCAGTGTTCTTTCGAAAGCGAACCATTGAGTAAAAGCACACCCAATTTCGTATCGCGTTTAAACTGCTTGAGCACGGCCGCAATCGCGGACTTGGCAGCCTCCATACGCGTCCCGCCATTTCTCATTTGCTCATTCATGGACCCTGAGTCATCAAGTACGATGACCACAATGTCTTGAGCGATCGAACGGGGCGCTGCAAACGCCACGAGCAAAGCAGCGATTGCAAGGGGAATGACATGCTTCATTTCATGGCCTTTCATTTCTTGTCCTTCCTCGCTCGATTACGGCGAGCAGCAGATTGAAAATCTACCAAAAGTAGATTGGGACCAATGTCCCGATCCGTTGTTTGGATGGGACAATGGTCCCATCCTACACCCAGTTTCATCCGGTATCTTTCACTCTGTCGCTCGCTTAAAAGTTGAAATCGCTCGGTGTGAGTGATTCCGGGTTCACTTTCACGATCCGAAATTCTACCCGCATATTCTCTTTGGCTTCTTCCAAATTGCGGGGCTTCGGAATGATCGGCTCGGTAATTCCAACGCCGATAGGTACGATTTGAGAAAGGTCAATATTCATTTGCGATTGCTTTGCATAGCGTTGAAGCTCCAAATAAACCGCGTCAGCCCGAGACTTGGAAAGATTGAGGGCCGCTTGCATGGTTATCAATGGGTCCGGGTCGCCACCACCAAACGCTCCGCCCTTCACAAGCTCAAGCACTTCCTTGGTACGACTCAGATCGAGCGGTTTACCGTTCAAAAAATAGCGATAGTTCCCCGTAGTGCCGGTTTGTTGAATGACTTTCTTCGCGAGTCCACTCTTGACGAGATCCAACAACGTTTTCGTAGGATCGGAGTGTCCTCGAATAATCACCCTAGCGTTGCCAAACTTACTGGCTTCACGAAGGGCTCTCGCAAAATCCGCTCCATAACGATCGGATGAAAAGTCCTTTTCATTTTGCTCAAAGTTGATTGTGAAGCTAACAATGGTGCTGGCATCCAAGTTGTCCCCCAAGAACAGGTCTGTCGATTCCGGATTGTTCTCCCCCTGGAAATTCTTGATGTCTTTGGGCTCCGCGTATTCGAGCCCCGAAATCTCCGCGATCTTCTGATAGTCCGACTTCACGAAATTATTTGGGTCATAGCCAGTGCGGTTTTTTGCATAACCCCAACTCGTTGCTAGATTGACGGACTCTTCCATCTTGTTCTTGAAACCGCTCTGATTCTTGGGGTCGAGGAAAAACGCAAGCTGGCCAGTCAATCCAACGAACGAACAATCCTTCAACAGCCCGTGCGCATCCTCTTCCAAAGTCGGAAGCGTCTCCTTGCCAAAAATGCGTTGTGACAAGGAGAGTAGCTGCTCATATTCCTTGGATAGCTTTTTGGTTTCGTCAAAACTCTTTCGCATCGCAACAACTTGAGCAGTCGCCTTGAGTTGGCCCGCTACAAACTTCTTTACCCATTCTTTGTTGGCGTCGTACCAGTCACGTCGCACGGCATAAACGTCTGCGATCGACCGGCTCATCTGAGCCGTGCTATTCACAACGTGAGCTCCGGCCACTGTTCCCTCGGCACCGCTACCCTCAAGGTTCAGCCCAGTGCTCAGTCCCATCATGTCAGGCGTGATGACACAGCAAGCGTCAATCGAAGCGTCTTTTCGAAAGGCTTCTGCGGGTCCATCCGGGCCGGTAATGTCTTTCGTCCACACGATCTCAACATCGGATTTATTAAGCTTGGCTGCACTCAATGAATCGTAAAGAAGCCCGACGTGTGGGCCACCTTGCTGACAAGCAATCTTTTTCCCTTTCAAATCGTTGAGACTGCGAACCCCTTTTCTCGCGACGATATGATCTCCAGCGCTCCATGACAATTGCAAGATGACAACAGGCTTGGTCCTTGGGTCGGAACCAACCACTTCGCCTGCAAGGCCTATCATGTGCATCGTGCCTCGTAGAAACGGACTCTTGCCCTGCATGTAGTTTTTGACTTGTCCGACGAAGTCATCTCCTGGGACGAGTTGAATGTCCAGGCCAGACTGCTGGAAAATCGACGAAGGCTTGGTTTTCAGGTCTCCGTTAGCAAGAAACGTTGCTACATCACCGCCCCAAAGAATGTAGGGGACCTCAACGGCACCACCTTTCGCAACGCTTTGAACCTGAACGCTTCCCACCAAATCGGAGAAATATTCTTGGGCAAGCAAGCTCACGGGCAAGCAAAAAATAGAGATCCATGAGAAAAGTGAGACGATTGGCGTACTGTATTTTTTCATGTTCGAAGATCTTTTTTTCAGGAAAAATGAACTTGCCGTTTATCAACGCTCCAATTCTACCGGATGCCTTGCAGCTCAAGTAGGCGGATTTCGTCTTCCATCAGGGCGCGATCCTTGTCGGAAATGCTCGGATCGGGCAACAAAGATCGCCGAGTGCAGTTTACCAAGGCCTGCAATGTCTGATAGCGACGCGTTTGTTTGATCGCCGGCTGCATGAAATCACGGATAGTCGACTTCAATTCCTCTTGATCTTTGGGTGGGATTGCTTTGAGCTGACTGCGCAAGGCCGCATATCCTGCCGACGAGAAGTCCTGTTCGAGACCTTCCATATCGAGCCAATCCACCAACGCATCATCCCCTAAATTTGTCGGTTTGAGCATCCAGCGAATGAATTCCTTGCGATCTTCGCCGACCGGATCCAAAATCGGAATAATCAAATCTCCAACCCGACCCGGCCGACGAATATCCGGTGAGAGCAAGTGAATTCGGGCCGTCATCAAAAGCCAAATCACTTTTCCTCGAAGCCTTGGGTCGCTCATCATACCTTGGATTTTACCCGTCAAACGACGCTCCGTTTCGTGCGCACCCTCGCCTACACTACCGAACTGAGTGTCCGCTTCATCCACGAAAATCACAACTTGCTCCAATGCTTCTAACACGCGTTTGAGACGTTCAAAAATGACGTCTGTCTGGCCAAACCATTGACTGCGAATGTTTTTCAGCACCAAAACGGGCATATCCAACTCGGCCGCCACCGCTTCGAAAATAAAGGTCTTGCCCCCACCGATCGGACCCGCAATAGCCGCTCCTGGCAGCGCGCGGTCGTCCGGCAATTTCATCCGAGGAATCAAATAGGTTTGCAAAAACTCCTTTAACTTCGAAAAACCAATCACATCCTTGAGCGACTGCGATGGTTTCTTAAACTCGATCACGTCCTCGCCAAGCTGCGATTGAATGAACTGCTCGACCTGCAACGTGATGTCTTGGCGGTTGATCGGCTTCTGAGAATAGTCGGCAGCCAAAAGCAATTGCCGCATCGCATGGAGACTTAACCCAGCAGTCGCTTCGGCAACCGTATCGGCGGACTGAGGCACACTCCGATTTCCAGAGCTGACACTATGCCATTGTATGAAGTGCTTGCGCGACGCCAAATCCGGTGCCGAAACATCCACCGATAATACCTGCGGAAGCCGCGCAATGCGAGGATGAATCAGACTTCGAGACTCTGCGAATAGCAAAACCGTGTCCTTTCCACCAAAAAAACTAGGGTCGCCAAACCAGTCGGTAACAATCGCAATACGACGCACTTGAGCATCGTTCATCCTGGCTACGTCGCCATCGCCCGAGGGCAATAGCATGTCCGCTCCCTCGATCATGATGAGTAAATTTTCTTTGAGGCAAGTTCGCGAACAAATCGTCAACTGCCTCAAGAACTCCAAGGCTTGAGTTGCATTGCCGATGGCATCCCGGAGATACTGATCGAATTCTCGTCGCCGTAATTCGAACTTGCTCCCATCGTTGAGCACCTCGCGCATTGGAATCGCATCGGTCGCAATGCCATTCTTCCAAGCCGCCCAAGCTTCGCGCAGTTTCGTTTTATCCTCGTCCGAAACACGCACAGGCCCGTTTAGTTCATAGATGACCTGTATTAACCCAGGGATTTGGGTTTTCGCTTGGATAAATGGCATTAGCGGGACGTACTGCTTGCCGTCGAAATACAGATCGTAAATATTTCCAGAAATCACAATCGATCGAGCTTGACCGGAATTGATAATCCGAGCCAAATTCCCAAAGAACGGATAAGAAGTCGAGGGAAGATCACCCGTAGGTACCTGGATGGCAACTGTGCTCATGGGATTCAATATCGAAAAACAAAATGTGCTTGAGACGAGTCAATAAACCGCCAATTATAGACGATCGGCTATGATTGTGCGTCACGTCCTTCTAATTCTTTGTTGAGCCAACCAATGTACTTGTTCGTCCAAATTCACCCAGTACCCGGTCAACGACTTCCGCAATCTTTTGAAGGACTTGTGGCTGCGTTGAGCGATTTGCCCGGTATGGTCTTCGAACTGGACGGATCGTTTGTTTGGGTGGACCACCAAAGTCATCCTCCTCGTCAAATGGACGCCATGGTCTACGATCGCGACGGTCGTTTGGAGTATGTGGACGTAAAAGGCGATTGCAACCTAGAACAATGGCGAGCCCTCTGCCATGCCATTTGCAGCCTAAAAATCTCAGAAGACACTAAGATGGTCAACGACCAGTCCATCGACGCCATCATCCGAGTTCATTGGACTCAAACCGGCGATTGGACGACAGTTGGCGAGATCTCAACTAAGCTGGCAATCGTTTCAAACTGATTCGCGTTGCTGAGAATTTGTTGAGGATCGATCAAGGCATGAGCGGCACTCAGCAAAGAGGGATGGTATACTTAATGCGACTGTTCTGAGACCGTAACGAATGCGGCTGAATCCGCTTCCCCCTTGTTTGGCAGAGGTTTTGTTCGATGGCTTCACAGATCATCAGCGCGAAGCAACAGGCGCATAAGCAGGAGAATTTTGAAGTCCACCCACCGCTTGAAGCTGGCGATCATATTACTCAGAAGGAATTCCATGCGCGCTACGAGATAATGCCCGATCATATGAAGGCAGAATTGATTGGAGGAGTTGTCTACATGCAGTCTTCATTGAAACGTTCTCATGGTCGCTCGCATAGCCTGTTGATGCATTGGTTGGGTTGTTATGCGGTCGAGACGCCAGGTGTTGAGGCGTACGATAACACAACGGCGATTTTGGGCGAAGACAGCGAACTTCAACCGGATGCGTGCTTGATCGTCTCGCCCGAAAAAGGGGGGCAAATGAGATTTACGCCAGATGACTACCTGCAGGGTGCACCAGAGTTCGTTGGTGAAATTGCTTCTAGTTCGGAATCTTTCGACTTGCATAGCAAGAAACGCGATTACGAACGTGCGGGCGTAAAAGAATATTTGGTGGTCGCTTTACGCCAGCAAAAACTTGTTTGGTTCGTAAATCGAAAAGGTACCTTTGAAGAGCTGTCTCGTGAGTCAGACGGCAGCTACCATTCGCAATGTTTCCCAGGTCTGTGGCTTGATCCCACGGCATTCGCCACCCTTGACGGGAAAGGCGTGATCCGTGTCTTGAACATGGGAATGGCGACCGAGGAACACGCTATGTTTGTCCAGAAACTTCAAAGATGAATTCAATGGATGCCATGCTATACTTGGCGACCCTAGAGCCTCCGTTTTCTTCCCAGATGCCAAAACCGTATTTCAAAATGGCGAAAAAATCCACAACAACCGAAGGTAAAACGCAAGAATTACCGAGCGGATCCAAAGCCGAACATGCCTCGAAAGAAAAGAATTCCGCTGCCGATTCAGGCATCGCTACCTCGAGCGGCAACGGAAAATACACGGTCGTGGCGCGACGCTATCGGCCAAAAACGTTTGCCGAGCTGGTCGGGCAATCGACCGTCGCCCAAGCCTTGCTCAGCGCAATCAATAGCAATCGAGTGGGTCATGCTTACTTATTCACGGGTGCTCGCGGGGTCGGCAAAACCAGCACCGCTCGAATTTTTGCCAAGGCCCTAAACGCATCCGCAGACACGAATGGCCAGTTCGATCCGAATTCCGATATGGCGCAAGCCATCGATGCCGGCGAAGACATGGACGTTCTGGAAATCGACGGTGCCAGCAATCGCGGTATCGATGAAATTCGACAATTGAGAGCCAACGCAGCCGTGCGTCCAAGCCGATCGCGTTACAAGATCTACATCATCGACGAAGTGCACATGTTGACGACCCAGGCTTTCAACGCACTGTTGAAAACGCTGGAGGAGCCGCCAGGGCACGTCAAGTTTATCTTCTGTACAACCGACCCGGAGAAGCTTCCCATCACGGTTCTGTCGAGATGTCAGCGATTCGATTTTCCGCCCGTACATACCGAACAGATCTACGAACGGTTGAAGTTCATTTGCCAGAACGAAGGAACCAACGCAGACGAAGCGGCATTGAGATTGATCGCACGACGGGCTGCTGGGTCGATGCGAGACAGCCAATCACTTTTGGAACAACTGTTGAGTTTTGGCGGAGATCGAATTACCGCCGATGTTGTTCACGCCATGCTTGGTACCGCTGATGAAACGCGTCTAAGTACCTTTGCATCACGATTGATCGAGCGAGACGCAGCAGGCGCCTTGCGGGAACTGGACAATGCTGCCAGTGAAGGGGTCGATGTCGGTCAATTGGCAGAGCAATTGTTGGGATTCCTGCGCGACATGATGACCGTTAGCGTGGGCGGCGGTGCTGATTTGATTCGAACGGCAAACACCAATAGCGCGGATCAACTCATCGAATGGGGCAAGAGCTGGGGTACGATGACGCTATTGTCCGCTTTGCAATTGCTCGATGAAACCATTGTCAAAATGCGTCACAGCGTGCAGAGTCGAGTATTGCTCGAAGTGGCACTGGTGCAAATCTGCAACTTGCAAGACTTGCAATCGCTCTCCGAGCTTGTAAAAGCATTTGCCGCAGGTCAACAAGCTCCCGTGCGACGTGTCGCGGCTCCAGCGGGTGCCAGAGTCGCCGTACCTGCCGAAGAAGCAAAAAAAAAAGATAACTTAGCAGTGCTTGTTCCTGAGGAATCGGATAGGGACATCCAAAGTAACTCCGGTAAGGATACCGATATCGCCGAAATGCCTGAATCCGCAACCGACGTCAATCCTAACGCCGTTGAGACGGTGGAAAATGCAGAACCCGTCGATGCGTTGGTGGAATCAATCGAAACGGTCACAGTCATTGCGGCCCCAATTCTAGAGGCAACGCCCCTTACGATGGCTGCCAAGGACTCCACCGCAGAAGAATCCCCAACCGAACGAGGCCAAGCCGTTGACGAGTCGAATACCGAACCGGAACTTTCAAATCAAGTTGTTGCACCGGTCGATCCCTTGCTGCAATTCCGCGCGTGTGCGATCAAGTTGGGCGGCTTTGCAGAGCAATGCGCCGCAATGGCAGTCCGCATCGAGGCTATTTCCGACTCGCAATGGAGAGTTTGCTTGTCCCGCGATGGTGCCATGGTTCGAGATTACTTTGTTGCGGGCGAAAACGGCAAACGGCTCAAGCAAGCGGTAAAACAAATGGTTGGTCGCGATATCCATTTGTCTTTCGAATTGACGGACGAACTGAGTTCCGTCGCCCCTGCACAGGAAGCCGACGTTACCCAACCGAACTTGGAGGAGCCGGCCGTCGAGACTGTGTCGCGAACTGTTTCGCAAGCCCAGTTAATTCGCAATGCAATGAACAATCCTCTGATCAAGCAGTTCATGGATGTGTTTGAAGGTCAGATCCTGAGAGTCGACCCCGTTCGAAACCAAGTCCCTGCGCTGCATTTTCAGCTAACGGAAACGCCGCTTGTCAATGCACATGAGAACAATGCGTTGCCTTCACACTAATGGCACAGATTGCAGGTTTTGTTGCACTGTGCAATCTAGTTACCAGGCTCTGCGGCAGAGCCTGGGAACGAGTAGTCTCCTGTGCGACGCTAATTTCAATCATTGGCACTAGGCAAATGTCACCTACTCTTTTACCTTGGTGTCAGCAGCCCCTTCTTCGTCCGTATGCTCTTCGTCCTCATGTTCTTCGTCTTCCTCTTCTTCTTCGTCTTTATCCACCGAGAATACAAAGGCGGAACGGACAGGTGGGGGCATCGGAGAGTTTGCGCCTCGAACACTTCGCCAAACGATATCACCCAACAAAAGATCGTCGGCGGCATCTTCTCGGGATAAATCCATCTTTTCCGATTCGGCAGCACCCCAGGCCAACGCTGTGTTGATGGTGTTCAAGTCGACGAGGTTTGGCTTTGCTTCGAACTTGGTTGTGTCTGCAGTCTTACCGAAACTTGCATACATGGGATTGGCCGCCGCGTCGAATTGGGTCATCGGTTCAAGGCCCAGAATCAGTTCCATGGAACGCAACATACTGGCTGTCGTATAGAGAGTTGAGTCGACAGTCCCTCGCCTTACATAGGGGCTAATCGCCAATGCAACCGTGCGATGAGCATCGACGTGGTCCGAACCATTTTGCGCGTCGTCTTCAACCACGAATATCGCAGACTTGGACCAATATCGACTATTGGAAATGGTCTCAACAATCTTTCCAAGCGCGAGGTCGTTGTCCGCAACCATTGCGGTTGGCGTACGTTTGCCGACACGCGTTCCGCTTGTGTGGTCGTTTCCAATTCGAAGAACAATAAATTGAGGCAGGTTATCGTTTCGATCGAACTCGGCAAGTTTCTCAGCGAATCGCTTCGCCCGATCCACATCTGGAAAATCCAAGTCGTAAGAGCGATAGAGCGGATCAAAGTGATCCTCCAAGGCCTTGACTCTGGCTTTTCCGGGAACTCCCGGTGTGCGAGCGTTTTGAATAAATTCCCCAAAGCTAAAGTAACTTACGCCTGCCTTTGCGCATTTGTCCCAAATGTAACCGCTCGAAGGAGCTGCGATTTCGTATCCCCCCTCCGACGTGTATCCAATCTTGCCTTTCCCACCGCGATAGCTTAATGGCCAAGCTCGCTCAACAAAGTCGGTTGCATAAGCGGCCATCGACCACTCATGACCATCCGCGCTCACTTCGCTTTCAACATAGAAATTATCCAAAAGCACAAAGTCGTTGACCAATGCGTGATGGTTCGGCGTTACCAACTCAGGAAAGATACAAAGATTGGCATCCCCATTTCCTTTCGCAATGTCACCGAAGACTTGATCGTAGGTTCGATTTTCTTTAATGATGTAAAAGCAATGTTTAATTGGACTGGGATCACCAACGCGACCTGGGATGGCGGAATCCATTGCCAGCGACTGCAGGTTGGGTTGTTCGTCCTGACGCAATGGCGAAACGGCATAGGCGTCCTTGGTGAATCGAACCATTTGAGCAGGCGATGGGGCCGGAATAATGCTGAGCGTCCCTTTGAACAGTCCGCCGATGTACTCGCGAACCGATGGAGGAGGTTCTCGCAATGGATTCGGACCTTTCGCATTATCGCGAGATGCGAGCCCCTTGCCGTTGGCAACCAAGATTTGTTGACCAGAATCTGCAAATCGAACACTGGTCGGGTACCAGCCAACAGGGATAAAGCCAAGCGACTTTGACTTTCCGCGTTCCTGAATATCAAACATGGCGATGTTGTTGTTGTCCGCATTGGCAACAACGAGAACCTTCTCATCCGGGGAAACGGCCAGACTATTGGGTGTACTTCCGTTGGTGCGTGTTGCATATAAAGACGTGCGAATAACTTCTTTCTGTGCACCTGTTTCGGCATCGAGCATGACCACCGAATTATCGTCGGTGCATCCGACCATCAGTAGTTTACCTCCGTCCAAAAACAGCATCTCCGTCGGATGGCTGCGAACAGGCCATTGGGCCAATAACTTCTGAGACGCAATATCGACAACCGCGATGGAAGCTTGGCCCCACAAGCTAACCATCGCACGTTTTTGGTCAGGTGAAACGATTACGTCAATTGGAAAGCTACCTTTTGGAAGGTCCACCTTGGATACTGTGCCTCCTTCTCCAAGCTCGGCGATAACGAGCTGATCCGCCATCAACCCACAAGCCAAGAGTTTTTTGCCTTCACCTGTTTCGGTAATTCCAGCGACCACCAGCTTGTCTTTAGGATCGGCCAACTGGATTTTTTTGTTGAGGGTGAGATATCCTTCACGGTGATCGAAAACGTAAACGAGCTCATCTTCGGCGCCGCTCACATAAAGTCGACTGCCATCCTCGGAAAATCGAAGTCCCTGGAATGTCTGATCGATGACAACCGAGGAGCGAATCTTGCGATCCGCGAGGGAAATGATCCTGATCTCGTGTGTCCCCCAACCAGTGTGCTGTAGGGCTGCAAATTTTCCGTTTGGCGAGATTTCCATGCGGCTGGGAAAATCACCTAAGTCGATCTGCTCGCCGGCTGGTCTCAACGACCATCCATTGGGCAACAATGTCTCACCGCTAATCTGTAGTCCCGGCAATTGGATCCGACTTTTTTGAGCCAGTTTTTCTTGGGATTTTGCGGTGGAACAAAGCAGGCAAGGCATCGCAATGAGCGAGACGAAACCGGTCGCGATGGTAAAGAAACGGTAGGAAGTAGACATGTAGATTATGGTTGTTTTTCGCAAGTTTTAAACGATACGATCTGCGTTGCGGAAACGCAGCGGAACGGGACAGGCCATCGTTTTAACTAAGTTTTCCGTCAACGGGAGGCAGACGCAAGAAAATCATCGATTATTCACATCGCGTAGTGCGTCCCGGTTAGAATAGCAATCGTTCACCACCCTTCCTAACCTTTCTTCCTACCGAGGATGAGCATGCGACTCGTTAACAGTATCTTCATGATGGCAATGATGTTTGTTTCCACCACTTTTGCCGCAGACGGACTCAAAGTCGGTGACAATGCACCGGCATTTGAACTCAAAGGGAGCGACGGCAAAACATACGCAGCCAAGGATTTCGTGGGCAAACAAGCGGTGATTATCGCTTGGTTTCCACGTGCCTTTACGGGTGGATGCACGAAAGAATGCAATTCGATGCGGGAATCAGGAGCTCAATTGCGAGAGTACCAAGTCGCCTACTTTACGGCGAGCACGGACCCGGTCGAAAAGAACGCGGACTTCGCCAAAAGCCTCAACCTCGATTATCCAATCTTGTGCGATCCTGAAGGGAAGAATGCAAAGATGTTCGGAGTCTTAAAACCAGATGGCAAGGCCGCGAATCGGGTTACCATCATCATTGGAAAAGACGGAAAGATCTTGGCTATCGACGATATGGTGAAAACGGAAACCCACGGGAAAGACCTTTCCGAGCAATTAGCAAAGCTTGGCGTTGCAAAAAAAGCTGCTAAGTAGTTTTAGTGAACGTCAGCCGACGATGTTCTTGTAGAAGGTGAGTGCCAGTTCGCGCTACACCTTTTGGAAACTGCGGTTCCATAACATCCCTATCTCCTTCCCTCCCGATTCGATTATGCGAATGCCGAACATTTTCAAAGCATTTCCAACGAAAGTCCTCGCTTCGATTGCATTGGCTCTCCCTTGTTTCGCTGGCGGGTTTTTGGGCCTCAGCGACATTGCTCAAGCCGAGGAAATTGAATTCAATCGCGACGTCAGGTCCATCCTCTCCGAGAATTGCTTTGCCTGCCATGGACCCGACCAGAATAAACGCGAAGGCGGGTTGCGGTTGGACTCCCGAGACGGGGCTGTCGCAAAATCGGATTCCGGAAAGGTTGCCATCGTTGCAGGCAATCCAGATCAAAGTGAATTGATTGCGAGGATCTTGTCTGATGATCCCGATGTTCACATGCCGCCCGCTCGATCGGAAAAGCATTTGACCACCGCTCAGAAAGAGACGCTGCGACAGTGGGTTGCTCAAGGAGCCAAGTACCAGAGTCACTGGGCGTTCATTCCGCCTGTGCGGCCTTCGCTACCCAGGGTCGCCAACATGACAACGGAGCGCGCCAATCCGATCGATTTGTTTATTCGCGGACGGCTTGAACAGGAGGGTTGTTCGCCTGCAAAGGAGGCAGACAAAGTAACACTCATTCGCCGTGCAACGCTGGACTTGACAGGTCTCCCGCCCAACCCCGAGGAGATCGATGCGTTTTTAAAAGACGAGTCCATCGATGCCTACGAAAAGGTAATCGATCGTTTGCTGAATGCACCGCAATACGGCGAACGCATGGCGATAAATTGGCTGGACTACGCTCGCTACGCCGACAGCAATGGCTTCCAAAGCGATGGGAGTCGCGACATATGGGCTTGGCGAGATTGGGTCATCCAAGCCTACAACAAGAATCTACCATTCGATCAGTTCACCATCGAACAATTGGCTGGCGATCTGCTGCCGAATGCCACACCAGACCAAATTATCGCCACCGGATTCAATCGCAACCATCGTTTGAATGGCGAGGGCGGGCGAATCGAAGCCGAGTGGTTTGTCGAAACAGTGATCGACCGGGTCGAAACAACGGGGCTGACCTGGCTCGGACTTACTTTCAATTGTTGCCGCTGCCATGATCACAAGTTCGATCCGATTTCGCAAAAGGAGTTCTATTCGTTGTATGCGTTTTTTAATTCCAACGACGAAAGCGGAGTCCTCGCACCCTCCGGAAAGAATGGCGAAAACACCCCGCCACTGCTAACGCTCTCGACTGCCGAAACCGAGCGGGAAATTGCGAGACTCGAGTCGATCCGGTCCAACGCGGACACAAACCTCAAGAATGCTGAAAGTCGATTGCCCGCTTGGATTCAAGATTGGGAAAAGGCGATGGCAGTCAAACCGAGCGAAATCGAATCCGAGTGGCGTCCATTCGATAACGCGATCGCCAAGTCCGTTGGGGGAGCCCAATTAACCAAGCTAAGCGATGGTAGCTTTTTGGCAAGCGGGCCAAATCCGGCCAACGACTCGTACGTTGCCTCAGGCGCACTGCAAGGCTCGGAGCTCACCGCCATTCTCATCGAAGTCTTTCCCGATTCATCGCTTCCGAATGAGAGCTTAGGGCGAGGTTTCAATGGCAACTTTATTTTGACCGATGTATCCGCTCAGATCCAAGCACCAAGTCTATCGGAACCACTCAAGCTTCGATTCACCAAAGCCCAGGCGGACTATGAGCAACAGGGATGGACAGCCGCATCGATCGTGACCGCCCGTGCGAAACGAAAAGCAGATGCAAACATCGGATGGGCCATCGATGGCAACGACGTTACCAAGCGACTCCCCAGGAAACTCGTTTTGCAAACCAACAAAGCCGTGCCAATTCCAAACGATGCCCAGATTGAAATCACCATCAAGAATGGATCGACCCATCAAGACCACAACGTTGGCCGATTTCGTCTGTCGACAACCTCGATTGCCCCAGATCGTATCTCGCTAAAGAGTGCCAGCACGTCCGCCGACGTTCGGCTCATCTTGGATAAACCACCAGAGGCTCGTACGGACGAACAACGCAAGATCTTGGAGGAGCACTTCAAAAAGAATGTGCCGAGCCCCTATGCCGATGCGGTCAAGGAACTTGAGTCTGCCAAGAAGAAATTGCAAGACTATCGCGATGGTTTGCCGACCACCATGGTGATGAAAGAAGGCAAGCCGCGCGATGCGTTCGTTCTGGTCCGTGGCCAATACGATCAACCAAGCGACAAAGTAACGCGCGGTGTCCCCGCCGTCTTTCCGCCGATTCCAGAAACCGAATCAATGGATCGATTGGGGTTTGCAAAATGGATTGTGCAACGCAACAACCCCTTAACGGCTCGCGTTTGGGTCAATCGGGAATGGGAGCGATTCTTTGGTATTGGGCTGGTTAAGACCACCGAGAATTTTGGCGCACAAGCTGAGTATCCGAGCCATCCTGAACTGCTCGATTGGCTGGCTTGTGAATTCATGGAACCAACGAAAAATACATTGGACCCCAGCAAGCCTCCAACCGCCTGGGACATGAAATCCCTACAGAAACTCATACTCTTGAGCCAAACCTATCGTCAATCGCCGCGAGTCGATCTTGAGCTTGCCAAGCGAGATCCGGAAAATCGATTGTTGACTCGCGCTTCGCGAATCCGCTTGACAGGCGAAGTTCTTCGCGATTCCGCCCTGGCTGTCAGCAAACTATTAGTGCCTAAGATCGGTGGACCGAGCGTTCGCCCGTATATGCCCGAAGGAGTTTGGGACGAGACGAGCAAGTATGGTAACCTTCGCAATTATATGCATGACAAAGGGGAAGGCCTGTATCGTCGAACGATGTACACGATTTGGAAACGGACAGCAGCACCACCCTCGCTGTTGCTCTTTGACGCGCCCAACCGAGAGGCTTGTATCGTCAAGCGATCGAGGACCAATACTCCACTCCAAGCACTGTCGCTCATGAACGAAGTTACGTTCGTCGAAGCGGCTCGCCACTTTGGTTCAAGGATGATTCTGGAAGGCGGTAGCTCCGATCGAGAACGCATTCAATTCGGATTTAGAACGGCCATCGGAAGAGCTCCGACCGATCGCGAATCGGAAGTACTATTGAAAGGTCTGGCGGAAGATCAAAATCGATTTAGGAGCAATCCAGATGCAACCAAGCTCTTGCTTAAGACAGGTGACTCGCCATCGCATCCAGAGCTTGATTCGGCCACGCACGCAGCCTATACGCTGGTCGCCAACATCCTGCTCAACCTGGACGAATTTGTCACTCGTGAATAGAAAACATAACCAATGAATTTTAACATGAACTCCATCCAAACTAACCAATTGCAGGATCGGCTCAATCGTAGACTTTTTATGCGCGGGGGAGCACAGGTTGTAGGAACAGCCGCTCTCGCATCTTTGATGTCGAACGATCTCAAAGCCGACATCCAAGGGGCGGGCTTAAAAGATCCTATCGGCTTGCCTGGCTTTCCAAACCATCCGCCCAAGGCCAAGCGAATCATCTATTTGTTTCAATCGGGCGCACCGTCGCAGATGGATCTCTTCGATCCAAAGCCTTTGATGAAGGATCGCAAAGGAGAAGATCTACCAGCCTCGATTCGCCAGGGCCAGCGATTGACCACCATGACTTCCGGGCAGAAGACTTTTCCGGTTGCACCGTCGATATTTGATTTTAAACAACATGGCAAATGCGGGATGTGGATGAGCGATTTAATGCCCCACATGTCGACCGTGACCGACAAATTGTGTATGGTTCGATCGATGGTAACCGAAGCGATCAATCACGATCCGGCCATTACCTTTTGTCAAACGGGGTCACAGCTAGCTGGGCGACCGAGCATCGGATCTTGGGTCAGCTATGGACTGGGGAGCGAGAATCTCGACTTGCCCGCATACGTCGTCTTGACATCCTTCGGCAGCGGTCGCAAAGACGATCAACCCCTTTACGATCGGTTGTGGAGCGCTGGCTTTCTTCCCTCAAAACATCAAGGTGTCAAATTTCGTAATCAAGGAGATGCGGTCCTATATCTCTCCAATCCACCTGGCGTTAGTTCCGACATCAGGCGCGCCACTTTGGATCGCCTGGCAGTTCTTAATGGCGAACACTTTCACGAGACACAAGATCCTGAAATCCAAATGAGAATTGCCCAATACGAATTGGCCTTTCGGATGCAATCCAGTGTTCCAGATCTACTTGATCTCGCGAGTGAGCCCCAGCATGTCCTCGATCTGTACGGCCCCGATGTCAAACGTCCTGGCAGTTACGCGGCGAACTGTTTGTTGGCGCGGCGATTGGCGGAACGCGACGTGCGATTCATCCAACTCTTTCACATGGGCTGGGACCACCATGGCGGACTCCCCGCAGCGATTCGTGGCCAATGCACGGACACAGATCAAGCGACTGCCGCGTTGATCAAGGATCTCGAACAACGCGGAATGCTCGACGACACGCTGATCGTCTGGGGTGGAGAATTTGGTCGGACCATCTATTCGCAGGGCGAAATCACGGCAACGAACTACGGCCGAGATCATCATCCTCGGTGTTTCACCATTTTGATGGCAGGTGCCGGAGTCAAACGCGGGCTTACCTTTGGCGAGACCGATGACTACTGTTACAACATCACGCGCGACCCAGTCCATGTGCACGACTTGAATGCAACCATCATGCATCTCTTGGGAGTCCAGCACGAACGATTGACGTACAAATACCAGGGCCGTGATTTTCGATTAACGGACATCCATGGAGTCGTGCGTCACGAACTGCTCGAAGGTTAGTACAAAGCACATCCGCAGATGTTTTTCAACCCAATTAGCCGTTGGGCGATAGCCCCGGTTTTCCAATTGCTCGACATTCGTCGCGAACCGGGGCTGTCGCCCTTCGGCTATCCGTTTGTTTCACGCGAAGACTCATACCGATGTGCTTAGACGGAGGCAAGCACAGCCCAGACTCTGCCGCCGCAAGCATAATAGCTAGCACTCAATAAAAATTTTTGAAACTCCCCTAGCCAAAGCGGCGCTCGGATTCGTTACACTGGTTGCCTAAGTTTTAGCCCAACATACATATTTCGCTTAGGAATGGAGTCGCAGCATGTTAATCTTAGGTCGCCGTGAAAATCAATCGATTGTCTTTCCGAATTGTGGAATCACCGTCCGCATTCTCGATGTGAATGGACGCGTTGCCAAAGTGGGAATCGAAGCCCCTCGAAGCGTGGAAATAATGCGAGGCGAACTCGCAGCGACCAGCGCGACATCCGGTCCTGTCGCAGTCCATCCAAGTAGCAATAGCCACACGTACGAACAAGCCTGTGCACCAGAGAGCGAGTCTGCATTGCTCCAATTCGAACAGCGACTGGCCGATATCAAATCAAGCCTGCACATTTTCCAGCAATTGCGGGCCGCTGGCGATGAGGCAAAAGCGGATACCATTCTGTCCAACCTGCTAAATGATTTGGCACACTTGGACAAAGATTGTCTCGATAGTCACGTCGAACAGCCAGAATCTCGCAAGCGGATTGCATCGGAATTGGTGTCGGAATCGCCAACCATGTATGACTACTCACCTGCAATTGGCCAGTCGCCCCTTTACATACTTATCGTTAACGCACCGAGCAACGTCAAGATTTTCACCCTTCCGGTTGGTAGTTTCCGAGGTTTTCAGGTCTGTACCGTGAACAGCCGATCTGCTGCCTACAAAGCACTCGATTCCAACGAGCCATTCGATTACATCGTCTGCAATGGAGACTCCACCGTGCTGGATGAACTCGAACTTGCGAGAAAAATTCGATCCAATGACAAGTATGACAGGACGAAAGTATTCGTTGCAAACGAATCGACTAGTACACTAGAGCAATTAACAAATGCAAAGGAATGCGGTATCGACGGTTGGCTCGCCCACCCCCTCGCTGCACAAGATCTTTGGAACCACATCGTCGAAAGCAACCAGCTTGAATCCTAGGGACCTCGAACAAATACGTATCTCCAAGGCTATTATCTTTGATTGCGATGGCACCTTGGTGGATTCGATGCCAGTTCACTTTCTTGCTTGGCACCAAACGATGAGTCGTTATGGAATCGAGTTTCCGGAAGATCGATTCTATGCGCTTGGTGGGATGCCCAGTCATCGCATCATCGAGTTGCTCTCGCGGGAGCAGCAGGTCGATGTGGATGCCAATGTGCTTGCCATGGAAAAGGAGCAAGCGTTTTTGGACCGAATCGCGATGCTCGTCCCGATCGAAAAGGTCGTTGAAGTAGCTCGTCAAAGCCGTGGGACAAAACCGATCGCGGTCGCAAGCGGTGGCTTTCGCGAAATCGTCTTACAGCAGTTAACGCAAGTCGCCATGGCCGATTGGTTCGATGCGATCGTCGCCGCCGAAGATACCACGAAACACAAACCGGAACCGGACGTGTTTTTAGAAGCCGCCCGGCGATTGGGCGTCGAGGCTCAGCATTGCCTTGTTTTCGAAGACGCCGATCTCGGTGTTGAAGCTGCCTTGCGAGCGGGCATGCCATGTATTGATGTTCGGACTTTCTTTAGCCCTCGCCGTTTTGCAATCGGTATTTAGAATCAATGATTCGTTGGCGTTGGATTTTTTTCGCGATCAGCATGCTTGTGCTTGTACTCGCCTGGCCTGCCTCACAACGACTCCACCTTGACCGATCGCTGGTTCGGATGTTTTCGCCGAACGATCCGATTCGACGAAACTTCGAAGTGTTGCAAGAGCAGTTCGGAGTTTCGGATCTTGTTGTCTTCGCCTACCGAGACCCTGACCTTTGGAAAACCGACGGGAGCGGCATTGAACGTCTCATGGCCATCCGCCAGAAAGTCGAAGCGATTCCTGGCGTCGCGATCGCCATGGATTTGTCCAAGATCGACCAGATGTTAGAGCAACTGGAAAAACCGCTATCTCTCTTTGGCTCGTTAGGCAAACCCTCGGGGCATCCACTGCTGGATCCAAAAAGTGAGTTGTCTAAAAAGTTCAAATCGATCTTCGAAGGGCAAACCCATAGCCGAGACAGCGACCTAGTAGCGATAGCCTGTTTGCTTGCTCCCTCCGATCAACCTGGGACGTCGAACTCCAAAACGCTAGCCGAACTTCGTGCTCTTGGCAATTCACTACCGCAAGCATTTGGCGTGTCGGTTGCATTGCAAGTTGGACAGCCAGTCATGGTGGAAGAGGGCTTCGAAGCGATCGAACTCGACGGAAAGCGACTCGGCATTTTTTCTGCCATCAGCTTATCGCTATTGATCTTGATCGGATTTCGCTCGGTGCGTTGGGCAATCATCACCATTGCGGTCGTTCAGTGGTCGTTGATCGTGACACGAGGCTTGCTCGTCTGGTTGGCCTGGGAATTAACAATGGTCTCGTCAATGCTTTCGTCGATCGTGACGGTGATCGGCGTGGCAACGACCATGCATTGGATGCTAGGTTATCGTTATACCATGGAATCAAATTTGACTCCTGAACAAGCGCTTCGCCAATCGATGAGAGATCTTTGGAGACCGATCGTGTGGGCTTGTATCACGGACGCGATCGGGTTTGCCTCATTGATGTTTGCCAAAGTCGGACCGGTGCAAGACTACGGATGCATGATGGCCATTGCATCGTTGGTGGTTATGGTCGGCATTTTCGTCCTAGTCCCAACAATGGCCTTGGTTCCATTAGCGCCGGCGTTCATTGCGAAGCCGTTGGGGCTTTCATTCGAACTCTTTCCGATCCCGGGCGACGAACAATTGCGCCGTCTGCTCCGATCGCTTTTAGCTGTTTCGCTAAGATGGCCGGGATCGATTGTGTGTGCAGCGTTGATCTTGGCGGGGCTTGCGATTTGGGGATCGTTGCGACTGCAGGTCGAGACCGACTTCATCAAGAACTTTAAACCGGACACTCCGCTGGTGGTTGCCTACCAAGCGGTCGAAAAGGAGTTAGGTGGTGCAGGCGTTTGGGATGTTGTTTTGCCAGCCCCACAGGTCCTCACACAGCGGTACCTGGATGAAGTGCTGGCGCTGGAGCAGCGACTCGTTGCGATCGAAATTCCTGGCGACCCGCCATTGCGATTGAGCAAGGTGATGAGTTTTGCGGATGCGGATGCGGCAGCAACGTCGTCACCGATTTTACGTGCCTTGCCAATCGAAGCGAGGTTGGCGGGTATGCGGCAGGTAATGGGCGAGTTTGTGGATACCCTCATCACCAAGCAAAACGGGGATGAACGAAATTTGCGAATCATGCTTCGGTCACGCGAGCAATCGGAATCCATTCAGAAGGAGCGACTCATTGCGGAAGTGAGACACGTAGTCGATGAAACGATGCGAACGGAATCTTGGCGATCGGCTTTGAAACGGGGTGCGACAGCCACGGTATCCGGATACTACGTTCTGTTATCAGAATTGGTAAGCAGTGTGGTAGCGGATCAATGGCGTTGCTTTGCGGTCGCAACGTTGGGGATATGGATAGCTATGGCAATCGCTTTGCGAAGTCCGTGGTTTGCGGTGTTGGCGATTTTGCCAAATGCTCTACCCAGTTTTTGCATTCTGGGGTGGATGGGATGGATGGGGATGCGGGTTAATTTGGGGGCTGCAATGATTGCTGCGGTTTCGATGGGACTCAGTGTCGATTCGTCGTTGCACTATTTAATAAGGTTTCAGCGCGAGCGAGCACTTGGGAAGACATTTTTTGATGCGTTGGAGTCCGCCCAGTCTGAGATAGGGATGGCGATGTTGCTATCGACTTTAGCGTTGGTCGTAGGTTTTGGGGCGTTGGCAACAAGTGATTTCTTGCCGACGGTGGTATTTGGAACGACAGCGGCGATCAGTATGCTTGGGGGTTTGCTGGGAAATCTGTTTATTCTGCCGTCCTTGTTGGCCGTTGGAGTTGCAGGTCGCACTGAATCGCGAATGTGATTTGGACGGCAAATGGAAAACCTTAGCGCAAAGTTCATTTGGGGGTGGACGAGAACGCGATGATGAGTACGATTTATCTCGCGGGATGGAGCAGCCCGGTAGCTCGCGAGGCTCATAACCTCGAGGTCGTCGGTTCAAATCCGGCTCCCGCAACTCTACCAACCCCGTCAAACTTTGTTTGACCTCCGGGTTAAGTATTGAAGCCGGCGATGGTGTAATGCACTGTCGCCGGCTTTTTTCGTTTTCCCCAAAGATCTTTACTGGTTTTTACAAGGGCAAACGCACTTTGTCCCTGTCTCACGCGAATCTCTTGGTCTCCAAGTAGGACTCTCTATCCGACCACTCGGCCCACCGCGGCGAGAAATCGCGAGAGGATGCGGAGAAGCTCGCCGGGAGGCCATGAGCCTGCTGGACGAACGAGCTGATAAGTTCTGGCAGGAGGAAAGCCGTGTCGAGATTGAAGTTATTGATTCTTGACTCGTGCGTAGTCATCCAACTTCAAAATTGTCGGCGGTCAAATTCGTCCCATCCCAATCCACCGTATTGAACACCGGTTACATGGACCACACCTTCGAAATAGATGTATCCGATCACATACGGGAAGTATCGCATTGGTTTGAGACGCGTACGACCAAAAGCGACAGCAACGGCTTCGGGATGGCGCGACAGTAGCTCGAATATCTGAGTCAACTCATCCCTGAAACGATCCGATGTCTGGTCGCCTTTGTCAGAGTAGTAGTCCCGGGCCAAACGGATATCTGACTTGGCTTCAGGCTCAATGACAATCGGGACTCGGTTCACTTTCCGAAGAGTTCCTCACGAACAGACTCCCAAGTTTCACCCTTATGCGGGTCAGAAAAAAACACCTCCTCGCGTCGCACCAATTCCGCTTTGATTTGCTCTGAGATTGGCGGCGGACCTTCGACTGCCAAACGATCCAGCACTGAGTTCGCGAGGGCGAATTGAAGTTCTTTGGGTAAGGCCTCGATGGCCGTCAGCAGTTCTTTTTGCGTCATTTCCGCCTCCCGTTTGTTGTGTTCATTTCAATTGTAACTCGCTCCTTCCGGGCTGAAAAGCAACGCTCAATGAATTGCGTCAGGAGAGGGGCTGAACTGGGGTTATGTGATTTCGATTGGCGTCGCAGGAACGAATCTCGCTCAACTCTACCAACCCCCGTCAAACTTGGTTTGACCGCTGGGTTAAGTATTTGAGCCGGCGATGGTGGAATGCACTGTCGCTGGCTTTTTTCGTCTTTCCGCGATGTTTTTGCAAGGTCAAACGCACTTTGGCCCGATGAATCACCAGGTTCGGCGAAGTTGTGAGCAAGGCTAGGTGCATTGGCCAAAAGGGGTTGGGGGATGAGGAGTTGGAGCGATTTTCAGTAACCGTTTCAAAACGGTATCGATATCGTTGAGAACTCGTTGAGTTTCGTTCCCGATTTCCTGACTTCTGAATCGAACAACTTCGAT
>Ga0247831_1000178_pt1 | contig 142342 bp, 140 predicted proteins | sample LaCruzMarch2015__9_FD_192406 | JGI IMG/M metagenome (GOLD analysis project Ga0247831, IMG submission 192406) | Freshwater microbial communities from meromictic Lake La Cruz, Castile-La Mancha, Spain - LaCruzMarch2015_1m | ecosystem: Environmental > Aquatic > Freshwater > Lake | place: Spain... | reverse complement strand
ATTTCCTTCAGCACCTTGATGATCTGTTCTTCTGTGTAGCGTTTTCCTTTGCTCATGCGCGTCTCCTGAAGTGGAGACGGAAAAACTAACACTCCACGACGGTCATTTTACGGGGAACCAGCCACTCGCCTCCATTCTCGAGGTCGTTCATCCAGCAGCTGCAATTGATAATTTGCAATCATTACTTTATTTCCGATTAGGAACCTCATCCAAAGGGGTGCTGGTTTGATCTTAACAATATTTACCGCCTGGAACCAGCGATCCGAGGCATCCCAGTAGTAGTACTTCAATCGAGCTGGTGTACTGTCTTTCGAAGGCAACGCACTGATACACATCAGTCGAGGATCGTCCACCGTCTCATCAAACCGAATCGAATTACCTATTCGAAAGACAGGCAGATGGATTTCTGACATCTCGAACAATATCGAATTGCTAGTCCTAGGATTCAACATCCACTCCTCCAAGCCTACCAATTGTAGTCCCAAACTCGCAAATTTGCTAGCACTGATGTGCGACCGCACAAGAAGGTGGGATCAGCTCCTTCAAGAGTGTTTGAAGCGACAATACGACTTCTTTGTCAGTTCAATGGGCTCTAAGTCTGGGGAGTACACGACCTCCGCTAAGGTAGCGGCAGTTTTGGACGAGATTCTCGGTCCAACGGAGCGCGCCCTCCCGTTCAAGTCAGCTACCACCTCCGATCTGAGCATCTCGCCGAAAAATTATCAGTACGTCTAAATAATGAAATATTAATAATATTATTAAAAATGTATAGTTTTATTCTTTTATTGAATTTACAGTTTGATCTAATCGATCTTTGACTTCACTGAATTCACGCTCTATGGCAGCGATGGCCGAACGGAAAAGTCTTTCAGACTTCGTCGATCTTGGCAGGTTCTACCGAAGGGGCACCCAAATGCGATCTGGAAATCAACCATGATAAAAAATCATATTGCTCTAACATAATAAAGAAATGAGGATTAGTCGCCCGAGCCAAGTACATCGACGCCTACTTCGAACTGATCGACTAGGACGCCGTCAACGCCCGGCTCGCCAAGGGTCGCTGATCTAGAACCTCGCTCCTAGGACGAAGAAAGCGTTCTAGGAGCCTTCTCTCGCTAGCTCGGCGGAATCTTCATCCGCCGTTTCTGAGACCCTTTCGATTCGCAACTGCAATATCCTGCGGCCGTCGGTCTTGATCACCGTGAACCGGTGGCCCGCTTCATCGATCGACTCCCCGAACACTGGTTGCCTTCCAAACAGCCCGAACACGTAGCCGCCGATGGTGTCGAACTCTTCGCTATCGAACTCGCTATCAATCTCGTGATTGACGTCATTCCAGTGCGTCTTACCGTCCACTAGCCAGCCGTCGTCAAGCTTTTGGAACGAGGGCTCTTCGTTGTCGTATTCGTCGACAATGTCACCAACGAGTTCCTCGACGATGTCCTCGATGGTGACGATGCCCGCGGTTCCGCCGAACTCGTCTTGCACGATCGCGAACTGGCTACGTGAGTTCCGCATTTCGCCCAGGAGTTCGTGAAGGTTCTTGTTCTCCGGAACAAAGAGTGGCTGACGCATGATGCCTCGAAGGGTTACTTTCTTCCCTGCGGCGATGGCCATCAGCAAGTCTTTCGCATGGACGATGCCGACGATCTGGTCGTCGGTCTCCTCAAAAAGCGGAATGCGCGAATGCCCGGTGGTCTCGATCATCTTCACCGCGGTAATCGCATCGGCGGTCACGCTGAGTGCATCGAGGTCGACGCGTGGCGTCATGATCTCTCGAGCGATGGTGTCAGAGAACTCGAACACGCTGTGGATGAGTTCTTTCTCGTCCCGCTCAATTTCGCCGGTCTCTTCCGCGCTCTCCACCAAGTTTCGGATTTCATCTTCCGCCTGAGTTGGGCTGCTAAAGCTCGCCTTCGCCCCAAAGTGGGCCGTGATCAGGTTGGCCAACGTAGCCAGTAGCCAGGTGAAAAGTCCAAAGACAGCTGCCGAAAGTTTAATAAATGGATACAGCGTTTGGGCCACCCGGTGCGGGCGAACCGAAGCGAAGCTCTTGGGCACCAGCTGACCAACAATGAGATTTACAAGCTCGACTGGAATCACCACGACCAAGCTCGCTAGGAGAATTGACCGAAAGTCTGCCGGCCAGCCAAACCGTTCGACGAACGATCCAGCCAGCCCCTGACCGAGAATAAAACTTCCGAAAATCAATCCAAGGTGGGTCAACTGCCGACCGAAGATGCAAGCCGACATGTAGCGCGCCTTATTCTCGTGCAGGTCGAGCAAGATTCGGGACAAGCCATCGCCAAACTCCTTACCATGCCGAGCGTGGATCGGTCGAAGCACATCCATCGCGGTCTCCCCGGCAACAAACGCGCCCGCTAAGACGAGGACCAACAGCAACAGGAAGCTCACTGTGGTGCCGCTGACTACCGGCTCACCAATGGAGATCACCGCGGCTTGATTCATGCCAAGCTGCGCCTGCTGGCCGAGGGTAAGCAGAGCAATGAGCAACACGGTCATGACGCCAATCACGACGTTGAGACCGCCTTTCACTGGATCCACAGGCTTTTGCGACACGCGCTTCAACGCGGCACCAATCCAAAGACAACGAGCGCAAGCACGGTGCCAACTCCAGCGCCAAGCACCAACTCAAACATCGAGTGGATCTTTGCTTCATACCGGCTCTGAGCGACAATGCAAGCTAAAAGAATCGCCAGGGCCGAAGCTAGGGCGTTGTCCGTGACAAACGGAACAGCGAAGGCGAAGAAGAACGCGTATGCCGCGTGACCGCTAACCAGACCACCTTTGAAAACGGTCCCTCGTTTGCCAAGTCCTTTCCCGACGATGACCGTGATCAAAACCAAAAACGCGCCGAGAATCAAGCGAGGCACAAGTGCCAAGCCCAAACCTTCGGAAGTCAGGTTGACCTTAATCGCTTCCCAGCGGTCTTCACCAAAGATGAGCAATGAGCCAACGACAAGCGCGATTAGGGTCGTTATGAGCACTGCGCCGGCGGCGATATCTTTCGCAAACTTCGCTAGCGGGTGATAGTTCGGACTCACAAGGTCCACCGTCGCCTCAATGGCCGAGTTGAACATTTCGGCAACCACAACCAGCGAGATCGTGAACAGGAGCACCAACATCTCGCGAAGTTGGAGGTCCACCAAGATGCCCAGGAGCACCACGATCAAAACCACAAACAGGTGGAAGCGCATGTGGCGCTGAGTTTTGAAGGTGAAAACGATTCCGTTCAGCGCGACTTTGAACGGCTGAATAAGATTGCTGACCCCGCTCCACTTGCTCATGCCGTCACCTCGTGCAGGAGAGAGCTCCATTCGGGGTCTTGCGGCAAGCCGAGCGACGCGGCGATCAAGTTCTGTTCACGAAGCATCTCGGCGCGAAGCACTTCCTCGACGTCATCAAATCCGGCTAAGTGCAGACTGCCGTGGATCACGAGGTGGGCAATTTCTTCTTCAGGTGCCCAACCGCGCAGGGCGGCTTGCCGAGTTGCGTAATCTGTGGCAACCGCGATCTCACCGAGCGAGTCAAGAAGCTCAGAGCCCGTCGGAAAAGTGAGGACGTCGGTGGCTTCATCAATCCCGCGAAAGCGAGAATTCAAATCGCGAATGACTTCATCCGAAGTCAGGAGAACGGAGACATCGCCTGCTGGGGACTCGTGCCGTTGAAGGGTTTCACGCACGGCACGTTCTAGAAGGCGAGAATCAATGTTCTCGCCAGAAGAATTTAGGATGACTACGTTACGGTAACTGGGGGGTTCCATATGTGTGGCAAGCGCGTCCTCCCGCTCGGAGCGAGGCTACTTTCTTGCCGCAGGACTCAATTACTGACGTGATCGCTGACGTCGAGCTTGTCGTCGTCGCTTTTCACTTGGCTTCTCGTAGTGTGCGTGCTCTTTGAGCGTTCGCAGAACGCCGCTCTGCTGGAGCTTCATGTTGAAGCGCTTAAGAGCGGAGTCAATGGACTCATTCGGTTGTACGTTTACAAATACCAACGGTTTTTAACTGCCTCCGGGACCCAAAGAGTATGACACAACTCACACCGAAAGGCAAGTTCTATTGTCCAGGCTGCTCGCTGACGTACACGTAGTCGGCAATTCCCCTCGCACAGGTGACCGGTTTATCCGAGCTGAGCATGACCACATTAAGTCCGCGCTTGCCGGTTCGGCGAGTGATGCGGTAGTTGATTCCTTGCCCATACATAATGTGCCCCGCCCCCGCGACGATGACCGTAGTCGTCTTCGGATCTCGATCGGCGAGCGCCTTCAAAGCCGAGTCGGCCATTCCTTCATCCCACAGAACCTGGGCGGCATAGACGTTCTCGTTCCCGTTCGGCATGGTGTGTCCGCCCATCAGAGAATCGAACACCTGGCGGTGCTGCTTGTTACCCAAAAAGAGCTCAGAAGGCAGTTCCTTTCGCTCCCCGGCGGCAAGGCCGGCATAGCCAAGCCGCCCAACGGCTCGGACCCAGTTGCGTGGAACGTTCAACGCAACCATCGGGACCTGATTGTCGCGACAGGTTTGGAACAACGGCCGATAGAACTTATAGTCAAATCCCCAGGTCGTCTTCCAATCCACTGCGGTGAGAAAACTCGCCTCGTCGCCTTTGCCGGCAATGAAGTCGGTGAGCCCCGGCTGCGTTGGTCGCGTCAGCATTTCGACTCCGACCATTACGGGCTGGTTCGCATCCACCAACGCTTTCACAAGGTCCGCTTGAAGCTGCTGGTGGGGTGCGGTTGCGTGCTGCTCGCCCAGATACAGGAATCCGCGCTTTGCGGCTGCCTGAGCAATCTCTGCGACCGTAGCTTCCTGCCCGGTCTCCGTGCTGTAAATCGCACCTGGAGCAAACTTCATCTGCCCCGATCGTCCGATGTTCAAAACGTAGGGAGAATCAGCTTGGGCAAGAACAAAAAGAGCAGCGAGCATATTTACAGTTATACGCTTTGGTAGCCTAACGGAATGCGACTGCGACTTGCCCCTTTTGCCATCTTGCTCGTCGCAGCCTCGATTGGGTTAAGTGTCGCCGGATGCCAGCAAAAGGCAACCGAATCCAAAGCGACCTCGGAACCAACCGTAGACCCCTCGCAGAAACTTTACGAACAACTCCGCGTTGGCTCGGTTCAAGCCGACATCACGATCACCGAACTGGAGCAGGCACGAGACATCCTGAAAGCTCTCAAGGCGAATCCGAAGCCGAACATTCAGGAAGCGGTGATTGATCTGCTCGACATTATCGACAGTGTCGCCCGAACCTTGGGTGACTACACCGTTGTTCCCGAGCAATCGGAAATCGCAAAGGACTTCGCGGCGCAGGACGAACATCGGCTCGCAGGAATCCGGGCGTTCGAAGAAGCCCAACTCGATCTCGGCGATGCGGATGGAGTGATCAACGAACTGCGCAGCCTTCTGCCCGACGAAACAAGCCCGCAACCGGGCGAGGTCCAGAACCACTTTACGAATGCGGGTGAGGCGCTCGTGGATGGCATCCGGGGCCTTGGCGGCAACCCGGATGCGCCCTCAGAAGAAGATCACTGAACCAGGAACGGCAAGTTTGCCGTCGCCGCATTCCCCTTCCCGTCTCGAACAAACGCGTAGACCCGGTACTCGCCGACGTATGGCGGAACGGTAAAGATGTACTTACTCGCCTTTTGTTTGACCGTTGAGATAGTCGGCGGTGCGGTCTGCGGATAGCCGCCTGGCTTCTTGTCCTTCGATTCCAACATCACCACAAACTCGTATTCCAAAGTGTCCCCGTCCAAGTCCATGCTCGGAACACTGAAGGTTAGTTTCTCGCCGATTTTTGCCTTCATCGATGGCAAGAGAGCGGGCGTCTCGATTCGTGGCGCGAGATTCTTGGGAGCCTTTCCGCTCCACTGCTTCTGCATTTCTTCGGCAGACTGAAGCGCCTCGCCCGTTGGCAGTTGCATACCAAACCAAGTCGCCGTCTCCTCTTGTTTGAATCCCCAAATGAAGGCGTACGAACCGAGGCACCAGCTCGGATTTGCCTTGATCTGCTCTTCGTAATTCTTTTTGTATAGTTCCGCTTTCTGGGTGCTCGTGGGTTCCAGCGCGACTTGCCAGTCCGTCTTCGCGACTTCCCATTGGCCAAGCGGTCCAAATTCGGTGACCATAAACGGCTTCTTCCAGCCAAATTCCTTCAGGCGCTTTGTGAGGGTCGATAGTCCGCCGTACGAGTTCACTCCGAGCAACTGAACATCAGGCGCGTACTGCGCGATCATCTTCGCTTTCTCGGCGCTGACTTCTGCGACGACGGTCGTGACCGGATGATTCGGGTCTTCTTCCTTGACCATCTTTGCCAGCCGTCCAATTTCCTTCCACAACGTTGGATTATCGTTGCCGCCCGATTCCATCTCGTTGCCAAGCGCCCACATCAGGACCGCCGGGTGATTCTTGTACTTCCGAACGGTCTCGCGGACTTTCTCAAACTGATCATCGAGTTGCTTCTGATCGTTCCACTTGAAGCCATGCGCGACGTGCCCGAGCCAATACCCAACGGTGACGGTGAGGCCGTTTTTGTGGGCGCGGTCCAGCAGTCCCGGAGTATCGTCGCCAGTGCCCCACGTTCGAATCGAGTTTCCACCGGCATCAGCAAGTCGCTTCAAGTTCACGTCGTCAGACGAGCTACAGCCCGCGCCTTTGATCCAGTAAGGCTGGCCGTTCCGATACAGGGTCATCCCGTTTGCAGATGGTCGGAGCTCAACTTTGCTTCCTTGAACTACCGGCAAGCCAAGAACGGAGAGGGCTAACAGCGACGTTAACATGCCTTCATTCTACGTTGAGAAACGTTTCTCAAGACGAAATAGCCTTATCGAATTGCGCAAATCCGATAAACGTCGCACACTAGTGATATGTTTCTTCCGGTCCTCGTGGCGGCGCTTTCCATGACTCAAGAAAAATCTACGTTTCTGGTCCTTCTCGTCCGGCCGGAGAACGCACCGACCTACTCTGCGGAGCGTTCGAAAGAGATTCAAGCTGGGCACATGGCCCACCTAACGAAGCTGTTCAACGCTGGAACGGCAAAGGTCGCAGGGCCGTTCATGGAAGAGCACCGTATCCGAGGGATCGTGCTGATTGAAGCAAAGAATATGGAAATGGCGAAAATGGCCCCAATGGCCGACCCAGCCATCAAGGCTGGTCGGCTCGCCGCAGAGGTCTACCCATGGTCAGTCGCTCCCGTAAAGTTCGGCACCGCGGTCGAGCCAATGCAACTTGTCACGAATACGATGGTGCTCATCGAAAGGGTGAACTTCACGCCGAAGAGCTTCTCTTCCCAGCACGCGCTCTACCAGTCCGAGCTTGGTAGCACCTTGATCTCAGGTGTGATCCCAGGTGAGTTTAAGTACATCGATGCATTCATCGTGCCCGGCGAGGACAAAGCCAAAGTAGCTGCCCTCGCCGCAAAGCATCCCGCAGTTATTGGCGGATATGGAAAAGCCGTCGTGTTAGCGTGGGGATCCGCAAAAGGCGTCGTCAGTAAATAACGCCTTGGTGCCGGGGGCGGGACTCGAACCCGCACGATTTGTGGTCAACGGTTTTTGAGACCGCCGCGTCTACCATTCCGCCACCCCGGCCAGGGACCAAGAGTGTACCGCGATCATTTCGTTAGGCCGAACTCACCCCTTGCAACTGCTAATCTTAAGCCGTGAAAGTTCTTGTTGCAGATCGGTTCGAAGAGATTGGCCTCGATGGTTTGCGCCGTCTTGGCGTCGAGGTGATCTATGAGCCGTCACTCGCTGGGCAGAGCCTCGCCGAACGATTACGCGAGAGCGAAGCTGCCGTTTTGGTCGTTCGCAGCACCGAAGTCCCGGGCGAAGCCATGCGAGAGACCAAGTTGGGCCTGGTCATTCGCGCCGGTGCGGGATACAACACCATCGACATTGACGCTGCCAGCGAGCTCGGCATTCTCGTCACGAACTGTCCCGGTAAGAACTCGCAGGCCGTAGCCGAACTGGCTTGGGGACTGATTCTGGCTTGCGATCGACGTATCCCCGAGAACGTCGCCGACCTGAATCATGGCGTTTGGAACAAGGCCGAATACTCAAAAGCTCGGGGACTTCACGGTCGAACCTTCGGCGTGATCGGAATCGGAAAGATCGCCCAGGAAATGGTTGTTCGGGCGAAGGCGTTTGGAATGAACGTCGTGGCTTACAGCCGTTGGATGACGCCGGATCTCGCCGCTGGCCTACAAATTGGTCGCGCCAGCAATGCCACTGAAGTCGCCCTCATGGCGGATGTGATCTCCGTCCACGTGGCGCTCACCCCAGAGACCAAGGGTTCCCTCGATCACGCCTTCTTCGACAAGCTTCGCCCCGGCGCCATTTTTATCAACACAAGTCGAGCCGAAGTCGTGGTTCAGGACGCGCTGCTCAAGGCCGTCAACGAGCGCGGAGTTCGCGCGGGTCTTGACGTTTTCGAAGGTGAACCCACGGGAGGAACCGGAAGCTATTCTGGTGCGCTTCAAAACTTGCCCGGCGTGTATTGCACGCATCACATCGGCGCCAGCACGGAACAAGCGCAAGAAGCAATTGCCCACGAAGTCGTACAGATTGTCCGCGAGTACCGAAGTAAAGGCGGAGTTCCAAACGTCGTAAACGTAAAGCGGGCCGAGGTGGCAACCCACGTGGTTGTCGTTCGGCACTTAGACCGCGTCGGCGTTCTCGCCCACGTTCTGTCCGTCCTCAAAGATGAAGGGCTAAACGTGCAAGAGATGGAGAATATCGTTCTTGGCGGTGCCCGGTCAGCGATTGCTCAAATCTCGGTTGATCGCGAGCCCCGTCCAGAGGGACTGCTCGCGATCAAGATGAACGAGAACGTGTTCGACGTAAGCGTGTTTCAGATCGAAAGAGCCGTTTAGGACTCTTTCAAGGTTAGCGTTGTGGTGCCGCGGCGGAGAATAACGCTTCGCTCGTTGACGGCTTCCATTTCCCAGCCAAGCGGCCCTTTGCTTCCCTTTCGCCCGATCCACTCAGTGCCGTTCAGTAGCACGATTGCGATCGGGTGATAACCATCGATCAAGCCGATCAGTTTCGGAGGATCGACTTTTGGAGCTTCCGGCTGACCAAGTCCATCCGGGCCGGGAGGAGTCACCGGTAGCGGTGTAATGGGAGCTTGCGGCTGAAAAGGAACTGGTTCCGGTAGCTTTGTCACCGGACCGGGGGTCGGCTTGACAACCCTTTTCGTGATTTCCCGAAAAGGGGTGGTCGGCGCGACGGCCGGAGGATCCATCAGGGCCACTTTTCCACTCGGCGATAAGCCGGTAGCTACCATACCCACAGCCCCACCCGAAGTGGTCGCGACATCCGGAGTTCCTCCAGAAGAAATCACGATGGGCGCCGCTTCGGCTGTCGGTGCCGGAGCACCGCCCAGAATCCCCATCGAAGTCAGAAGTTGGAATCCTACGAACCCAAAGACGATGACAACACCGCCCACGAGGGCGTACATTTTCTTCTGATCTTCTTTCGGAGTCGGCTTCATTTTAGAGTCCCGGGCTTCGCATCGTTTAGGATGCGAGGCGTTATCGTAACTACAATATCGGTCCTTCTCTTGGATTTCGTACGATTTTTGAACAATTCTCCGATGACCGGCAAGTCGCCCAAAATTGGGAACTTCGTTAAAGTTTCAGTCTGCTCGTCTCGGATTAAGCCGCCAAGCACCACCGTTTCGCCGTCGTTAACAACAACTGTCGTCTCCGCTTCTCGCGTACTGGTCTGCGGCAACCCGTTAGCGTCGACGCTTCGAATCGTGCTGACTGCTGGATTGACGTGCATCGTGATCGTGCCGTCTGGGTTAATTCGTGGACGAAGCAGCAAGATGATGCCGACTGGAAACTCCAGAACTTCAATTGTTTGCGCGCCAAGGGCTCCTGCCGTCGCGATTCGAACGCGAAGCGTATCACCGATAAACACGCTCGCACTATCGTTGTCCATGACTTGGACACGAGGATTTGCCAGGATCTTGGCGTTTCCTTGTGTGATCTGCGCCGATAAGGTCGCCGTCAATGAACCCGGCATGCGAGAGATCTGTCCTAGTCCGGCAGGCTTCGTAGTGTTCAAGTTATTGAAAGTCGTAAGGTCAGCAGGGGTGCCGCTTGGAACTTCCAGGAACTGAAGCGGTTGCCAGTTAAAGGTGTTGCCGAGGTTTGATGAGAAGTTCGGTGTCGTTTCCACGACATTCACGTCGACCATCACCTGCGGCGGTCGAACATCAATCGCTTCTAGCAACCGAATGGCCTCCGAGACTCTGGCTTTCGGACCTCGAACCACTAGCCGACGTCCTTGCTCCGTCGCGGCAAGCTGCAGTTGCTGAAGGTCTTGGCCGCCTCCCTGCTGTCCGCCACCTACACCGGGGCCAGCCTGTTGCTGTTGTTGTCCCCCACCACCTTGGTCCTGCTGCTGGATGCGCGAACTGATCGGCGAGAACAAGCCCCGTTCTGGCGAATATGCCTTTGGCGCGACGAAAACGTCCACGTCCTTCATGGACTCTTTGAGGAATCGCTGAAGTGGTCCGCAAGTGATGTACTTCGCCTCGTAAACCTCGGTCACGATGCCAGCATCCATCGGGTCGACTGCCTTATCAAGCTTTTCAACGGCAGCCTTTGCCGCAGTTACCCGCTCGGTCGTACCGGTTAGGGTGACGACGGCACCATTTGCCGTGACAATCACATCGGGGAATAGCGTGCTCATTTGGGCGACGATTTTGTTGACATCACCCTTGACCGAATAGACCTCGACCGCCCGAAGCATTGGCGTTTGCGCTTCTCCCGAGAAGTCGTCTATGTACTGCTTAGCTTCCTTCAGGTCTTCCTGAATGCCATAGAAAACGATCTTGTCGCCGATCGCCGTGACGCTTGCCTGCGGAAAAGCGGTCTCAAGAGCTTTCGCAATCTCGGTCGCCTTGGCTGGATCCACCTGGAATCGAGCCCGGAAGGAAAATGGCTCGAGGGCGCGTTTCATCTCGTCGAGCATTCGTATTCATAAACGGTCATTTGTCTTAATCCTCTTCCATCGCAAATACGCGCATGATCTCACTAGCAGGTACCTGACCTGCCAACACTTTTTCAATCGCACTTTGACGCATCGTCTTCATTCCGGTGGCAAGCGCACATTCGAATAGCTCCGCACCGGACGCTCCGGAGAGCACCAATTCTCGAAGTTTTTCGTTCATCGTCACGATTTCCACCGCTGCCGTTCGCCCGCGGGTGCCTCGTCCGTTGCATCGTTTGCACCCGGTTCCCTTGCCTACCAATGGGGGCTTTCCGTCCACCAGAGGAATTCCGACCGCCATGCAGTACTCCTTCTCAATCTCAACCATCTGCCGGCAAGACATGCACACGGTCCGAAGAAGGCGCTGGCCGAGAATCCCGGTAACCGCCGAAGCGATCAAGAACGGCTCCACGCCCATGTTCTGAAGACGCACCAGAGCGCCCGGCGCATCGTTGGTGTGCAAGGTACTCAGAACAAGGTGGCCAGTAAGGGCTGCCTGAACGGCAATTTCCGCCGTGTCCTTGTCTCGAATTTCACCAACCAGAATCACGTCCGGGTCTTGTCGAACCAAGGTCCGCAGACCACTCGTAAACGTCACGCCAATCTTCGGATTGACCTGCATCTGGTTCACGCCGTTCAGCTGATACTCAACGGGGTCCTCAACCGTATTGATGTTGATCGAAGGCTCGTTGATGTATTGAAGGCCCGCATAAAGCGTGGTCGACTTCCCTGAACCCGTCGGACCGGTGACTAGCAACAAGCCATGCGGTCGCTTGATCATTCGCTCAAAAACAACCTGCTGTTCGGAAAGCAACCCGATTCGGTCGATGCGGGCGAACGTGTTGTTCTTTTCCAACATTCGCATACAAGCCTTTTCGCCGTGAACGGTCGGCATGATGCTCAGTCGAACGTCGAACTCCCGGCTGTTATCGTCTCGGATCGTAAAGCGGCCGTCCTGTGGACGCCGACGCTCGGCGATGTCGAGGCCAGACATGACCTTGAGTCGGGACATCATTGCCAGCATGTGCTGACGCGGCACCTGAATGTGGTCATACAAAATGCCGTCGATTCGATACCGAACCCGCACCGTGGTTTCTTGCGGTTCGATGTGAATATCTGAAGCACCCGCCGAAACCGCGCCGGTGACCATCTCATTCACCAGCTTTACGATCGGCGCCGTGTCGGCGGCCTGTGGAATCTCTTCTTCCTGATGCTCGTTGTCGTCCGTGATGATCGCGTCGATGATCGCGCGGGCTTTGCTCCGAACGTCGAAGACGCGTCGAATACCTGCTTCAATGTCGCGCTTCAGCGCATAGCACGGAACAATTCGCCGCCCGGTAATGGCGCGCAACTCGTCAACGACCTCAAAGTTGAGTGGGTCGTTCATCGCGATGAGCAACCGCTCGTCTTCTTCGCGGATCGGCAGCGCCAGGTTTGTAAGCGCAAAATGCTCGCTCACCATCATGGCCACCTCAACGTCGATTTCTTGGTCACCGACGTCGATGAATGGGAAACCCGATGCTTGCTCAATGAACGGAGCGAGTTCAGAAACCGAAAGCGTTCCTGCCGTGATTAGGACCTCGGCCAAAGACTCGCCGCTCTGCAAATGGCGCTGCACGGCCTGCTCCAGCTGATCCGAAGGAAGGACCTCGTTCTTCGCCAGAACCTTTGCGAGTCGATCGATCGTTCGGCCGTCCATCATTTACTCTCTTTATGGTAGGCGTTTCTATCGGAAATTACCCCTCAGAAATGGGTTACAGCCCGATCAAAGTTTTGAGTTCCCGGCCTCTTTTAGCGCTTGCACCACGGAACGTACTTCTTGCGCTTTTTGCTTGTTGCAAATGAGGACGGCATCGTCCGTGACCACCACCAATAAATCATATACGCCAGTCATCGCCACGGTGATGTGAGAAGACTCGTTGTAAACCAAACAGTCCGCCGTTTGGGTCATCACATTGTCGCCGTAGGTTGCATTGTCGCGGGAATCGGAAGGCAAGAACCGGCTCACCGCATCCCACGAACCGACATCGTCCCACGTAAATTGCGACCCAATAACCGCAATATTGCCACTGCGTTCCATCAGAGCGTAGTCAATAGAAATATCGGGCACTTCTAAGAAAAGTGCTTTCGCTTCGTCAATTTCATTTGATGCAAGATGAGCGGTGATGCCCTCGAGCAGCTCGAACAGTTTTGGCGCACCGTGCTTCAGCTCGGACCGGAAGGTTTCCACCGTCCAGAAAAACATGCCGCTGTTCCAGTAGAAGCCCGGCGTTTGGGCATAACGGGCCGCAAGATCGAAGCTCGGCTTCTCGTAGAATCGAACCACGCGGAACCCGCGGTTCACTTGATCCACCACGAGTTCCGCGCCAAGATCTGCCTCCAGGTAGCCATATCCGGTCTCGGGACGCGTCGGCAAGATTCCAAGCGTCGTGATCATTCGCTGACGCTCTGCAATGGTGAGGGCCGCGTCAACGTCGCGCTGAAACTGCTCCGAGGTATCAATCAGGTGATCGGCGGTAACCACCGCCATGCTCACTTCGCTTGCGTCCTCGTGTCGACTCGCCAAGATCGCCGCAACCCAAAGAAGACAACCCGCGGTGTTTCGCTTGGCTGGCTCGACCAAAATCTGGTCGGGCGGAAAGTCCGGACAGCTTTCAAGAATCGCTGGCTTGAGGTGCTCGCTCGTGATGATCAGCACCCGATTCGGCTCAAAGAGCCCTTTGAGTCGGTTGAGGCTCTGGGTCAATAGAGACTCGGTTTGCCCCGGCAATATCACCAGCTGTTTTGGGCGGTTTCGGCGAGAAAGAGGCCAGAACCTCTCGCCTGATCCACCTGCCATGATAATCGCATACCGATGGTTTGACATAATGTGCGGAAACCCGCAATATCAAGATACCAGTCGCGGGTCATAGTCCCATGGGCGGGAACTCTGCTCAACCCAAACGTATAGAGAACAGCATGAGCGATTCACCAAGACTCGAAACCGCAACTTTCGCCGCCGGATGCTTCTGGGGCGTGGAAGAAAGCTTCCGAAACCTACCGGGCGTTCTGCGCACCGAGGTCGGATACGCCGGCGGCACCCTCGCTAACCCTTCCTACAAAGATGTGTGCAACGGTCGAACCGGGCACGCCGAAGTGGTGCAGCTGGACTTTGATCCGACCGTGATCAGCTACGAAGCACTGCTGGCCCACTTCTTCGAAATGCACGATCCGACGCAAGTCGACCGCCAGGGACCGGACTACGGTGATCAGTACCGAACGGCCGTGTTCTATCACAGCGATAGCCAGCGACAAGCCGCCGCGGAGAGAATCGCCCTGTTGAACGCGTCCGGCCGATTCCCTCGCCCGATCGCGACAAAGTTGGAGTCAGCGGATCAGTATTGGTCAGCCGAGGAATATCATCAGAAGTACCTTCTGAAGCGCGGCCTCGGCTCGTGTCACATCTAAGTTTCGTCAGCGGAAGTTAACGAAATCGATCGGGAAGTCTAGGTCGAGTCCCTTGAGGAAGGTGATCGTCTTTTGAAGGTCATCCTTGCTCTTGGATGAAACCCGGACTTCCTCTCCCTGAATCTGTGCATTGACCTTCAGGCCTGCGTCCTTGATCTGCTTGATGAGGGGCTTAGCCTTGTCCTGAGCAATCCCGCTCTTGAACGTAAGCTTGCAGCGAAGGGACAAGCCCGTTGCAGGCTCAGGTGTTCCCCACTCGATCTGTCGGTGGTCAATCCCTCGCTTGAGGAGCTTGCTGAAGATGATGTCCTTGACTTGATCCAGTCGGAATTCATCGTCGGCAAGAACCGTGATGTCCTCTTTCTCCATCAAAATCTCGCACTTGGACCCCTTGAGGTCATAGCGATTGGAAAGCTCTTTATCCGCCTGACCCATGGCGTTCTTCACTTCCATCTGGTCAACTCGGCTTACGATGTCAAAACTATAATCTGCTGCTGCCATTACGCTGCCTCCAAATCCTGATTCTGGACTAGCAAAACAAAGTTAACCGGAAACTTCATCTGTTCCGAGTTCAGGAGTTTGCGCTGCTCTTCGGTGCTGCTTTCGGCAAACTTGGCTTGAATTCGCGAAGTAGCGGTGGTGTGAACTTCGGAACTCACCTTGGGCAACGAGTCAAGCTCAACCTTCACGGAAACTTCCGCGGTGTCATAAACGTTGGCTACAACGCCCACCAGGCCAGCCATATGGCCAAAATAGCGGTGCTTTTCTCGGTCTTCTTTCGTGACCGGACGGGAGACGATGCGAACGCGATCTCCCTCTTTCCATACGGGCATAGCTGGAAGTGTACCTATGGGCCATTTCTGGCCCATAGAGATCGTAGCGGGTTACTTCATGCCGGAGCCAACGCGGGCTTCCGCGCCTTTTCCGGCTTCCGATAGCCCGCGAGACTGCATTTCAACGCCACCCTTCGCGGTTTCACCGGGAACGGGTGCCGCATTGGGGTCGCTTGCCACGGCCGGCGGCTCAGAGTTGCAACCAACCAAGAGAATGCCAACCGCAACCAAGATTGCGAGCTTTATTCGTTGTCCCATAGATACTGCGATTTGTCGATCAACTGCACGGCGCTTGCCTGGATGGTCCTATTCCAGTTCGTGCCAGCGGCGAGAGCGCCAGGGTTCAGCTTTCGAACGCTGCCATCAGCAAAGCCAACGGTCGCCTTCTCCGCCGCTCGGAGGCTTGTGCCACCGGTGAGCGAGCCAGCCTCGTACGACTTGATTCCCATCAGCGCTGGGTCACCCCAGAAGCTACCCACGCCCCAACCGTCAAAGCACCAATCTGCTCGGGTTCGGCAGTCTGGCGGGTCCACGATCACGCTCGTGTCGGGCCCGATCGCTCCGTAGCTGTAGTACTGACCGCCGGTCAATCGGCTCTCGGAAGTCTGCTCAAATCGTCCGGTGAGCATGACCGTATTCGATGGGGCGCCAAGCGAACTCTGCGAACGCGTCGATGGAACGACCAAAGGCGTCGGTCCTTCGTATGGAGCGAGGGTCGAGTAGTTGTAGCCAAACGTTCCCGTTAGGGTGACCTGGTTTACGAAACCAAAGGCCGAGTTTCGGGGGACACGTGGAGCCAGTGGATCCTCGAAAAGGTCAGCCGACTTGATGTACGGAAGGATGTTCCAGACCCAGCTCGAATAGCCGATGAAGTTGCCAGAGTCGTCCCATCGATTGGCGGGGACAAACGTGTCCTCGGTGTCGCCCATGTAAAGCAGGTGTCCAAGCACGATCTGCTTGTTGTTGCTAATGCTTGCAGCGGACTTGGCTGCTTGCTTCGCCTGAGCGAAGACTGGGAATAGGATGGCAGCGAGGATTGCAATGATCGCAATCACGACGAGAAGTTCGATAAGTGTAAATGCTCTTGAGCGCAAACGATAATCTCCACAGGGTCAGGGCAGTCTTAGAAGCATCGACTGCGAACAACCGCGATGTGGCCAGGGAAATTCAGGTTTCAGCCGAGCAATGCCGGTTGAATGTATTAATACGGAATTACCTTGGTATTTCGTTCAGCAAAAATAACAGGTGTCGATTTTCCAAAGAAGATTCTGCATTCCTTGCCATTTCACAAACAATCGTTCGGAAATGACAAAGAATGCATTCGAAAACCCGAACCGCTAGTTGCTATATCTCAGATTTTGTCCTAAAATCCAGCCTGTCATATCATCCACCGACAGGCCTGACTCGTTGCGGATGACGTTCTGCGGACCGTGCTCCACAAAGTCATCTGGCAGATGGAACGCCTTGAAGTTGACCTTCGGCAGATCATCTGCCGAAAGCACTTCTCGGATCATTTCTCCAACTCCGCCGGAGCCGACATTCTCTTCAATCGACACCGCCACGGGAATCCGGACAGCGAGTGACCGCACCAATTCCACATCGAGCGGCTTCGCGAACCTGAGATTCACGACCAGCGCCTGAACGCCGCGAGCCTTCAGCTCCGCCTTTGCCGACCAAGCCGTACTCACCATGCTTCCCAGCGCGTAGATGACCAGATCAAAGGTGTCCTCGTGGCCTTCACCTTCGCCCAGTAACACTTCCGCCTTGCCGTGCTGAACCGGCGTTCTTGCCTCTGGCAACCGGTCGTCGCTGGTTCCACGTGGATACCGGATGGCGGTTGGGCCATCGCTGTACTGCATCATCCAACGCGTCATCTCACCAAGCTCGGTCGTGTCGCGCGGAGCCAACACCGTCATGTGCGGCATCAGGTTCAAGTACGAAACGTCAAATGCCCCGTGGTGCGTCGGACCGTCGTCCCCGACCAGACCGGCACGATCCAAGAAGAACCGAACCGGGAGGTGCTGCAAGCAGACGTCGTGCAGAATCTGGTCAAAGCCGCGCTGTAAGAACGTGGAATAGATCGCGCACATCGGCTTCAATCCACCCGCAGCCATTCCGGCCGCAAACGTGACCGCGTGGGGCTCGGCAATCCCTACGTCGAAGTACCGCTTCGGAAACTTCGCCGCAAACTCGCTGAGTCCGGTTCCGTCCGGCATCGCCGCCGTAATGGCCACCACCGTCGGATCGGCTTCCGCCGCCTGAACCGCCGCGTTCCCGAAGGCCTGCGTGAACGAAATCGGGCCGGCCGACTTCACCATCTCGCCGACTTCGAGATCGAAGGGCACCACGCCATGCCACTTGCGAGAGTCGCCTTCTGCAACGTCATAGCCCTTACCCTTGACCGTAATGGCGTGTACGAACACCGGAAAATCGAGCTCGCGAATGTTCCGGAATACGTCGACGAGAGTAAGCACATCGTGCCCGTCCACCGGCCCGATGTATTCCCAGCCAATCTCTTCAAAAATCGTTCCCGTCTCGTGCGGCGCCAAGTAGTGCGTGATGCCGTGCCGCAGACCGGCCGCGACCTTGTGGATCGGGCTCGGCATCTGTTCCACCGCCGACTTCGCCTTTCGAGCGAGCGACTGCAGCATTGGCCGGCTGCGTAGCCGACTCAAATAGTTCGTAAGGGCTCCAACATTCGGTGCAATCGACATCCGGTTATCGTTCAGCACAACGGCCAAATCTGCACCCAACTCGCCAGCGTGGTTGAGCGCTTCCCAGCTCATTCCCGTCGCGATACTGGCATCGCCAACGACCGCGACAATCTTTTCTTTCGTGCCCAACGCGTCTCGCGCCGCGGCGAATCCTAGCGCCGCAGAGACTGCCGTTCCAGCGTGACCCGCGCCGAAGAAGTCGAGTTCGTGCTCATCTCGCTTGAGAAATCCGCTCATCCCGCCATGCTTGCGCAAGGTCGGAAATCGATCGAGCCGACCCGTAAGAATCTTGTGGGCGTAGGCCTGGTGCCCGGTATCCCAGATCACCTTGTCTGGGGGCATGTCGTAGGCGGCGTACATGGCCACCGTGAGCTCGACCGTGCCGAGGTTGGAGCTAAAGTGTCCGCCGGTCTTCGACACATTGTCGAGGATGGCTTGGCGAACCTCTTTCGCGACTTCGACCAGTTCCTTGTCGGTGAACTTCTTAAGGTCGGCGGGACAAACGATTTGATGCAGATACTGAGTCGCGGAATCCATAGAGGCCCTTGCTTCTATTACGGACCAACGCCGATCAAGGTTTACGGGTTCCAAGACATTAGGGCTTCCGACGACAACATCGTCCGATCCGGCAACATTTCGTAAACCGGAACACCCTGCCAAAGCTGCATATCAAACCCGCCCTCGCTCAGTTGAAACGGGCCATATGCCAACCCTAGTTTCGCCGGACCCGTCACCAAAACCGTCTGGCACAGTGCCATCAAGTAGGTCGCCGAGGCGATCTGATCGGTTTCCAACAACCCCGTTATCTCAAACTCTGGCTGGGCAAACTTCTGCATACCCAACGTATAGGCATGCAACCCAGAGGACAACAAGCGAAACTGGACGGAGACGTGCTCACGCGCATCCACCTTCTCGTCCGCTCGCGGGAACAGTCGCACTTGTGGCGGCAACAGGTATCGGCGGCTAATTGGATCTGCAACAACCCCGTCCGCTCGGGAACCGAAAGTCGAAACCACGTCCAAAAGAAAATCAAGTGACGGATACACCGTCGGATCGTGAGATTCAAACGTGAACTGGGCAAGGTGCCATGCCGAGCGCACACGTTCCGAGATATCCACGCCGTAATCGAGCGCGACAAGACTCCGAGAAAACGCCTCGGTATCGAACCCCGCATCTCGCGGCGGCATCAGGAGCATCTTCAAAACCGTCTTCTGGTCTTTGCTTGCCAGAACGTAAGCCCCATGCTTCAGCGGCAGCGCCAAGTCGTCTTTACTCGCCCCGGAAGCCAGCGGCGCACCAAACCCAACCACCGCGCCAATATCACCCTTGGGGTTCAGAATCTGAAGCATCGACGGCAAAGTCGCGCTCGAAGCAAGTACCGAAAGGTAGTAGTCCTTCGCGATGCCAAAGCCAGGGGTGACCGGTTTCTTAAATCGCCAGGCCCTCACCGGATGCCTCCCCGATTCACTCGTCTCCAAACCCCAGGCAACCAGGCAAAACACCAAGCACCAACGCTTCTAAGAGCACTCGCTCGGAGCATTCCCTTCGTCGGTTCCTCGTCCGACTCGACATATTCGACGAGATCAAACGGATCCATCGCGCCAAGCGCATCAACCGTGGTTTGTGGAACCGCCTGACCGATTGGAACCTTCACGAGCCATTTCGCTAATTTCTCGCCGACTTGCTTTGACCATTCATCAATTTCCGATCCCTCAAAGAAGCTCAGGTAGCTCAGGATCATGAGAAAAGCGAAAATCGGAATGTTCATGCTGTATTCGATAAAGAGGTGCATCAGAACCGCCGCCGCTAGGATGTACTTCCGGAAAGGCTTGTGATAGACCAAAGTCACCATCGCAAACTCAACGAACAGCGTGCCGTAAGTCGTGAGCTTGACCATTGGAACCTCAAGCACGAAAGGCGGAAGCGGAAACCGTTCGAACTCTTGCAGCCGGTTTGGATACCAAGTTGCCAAGCCATCTCGCCAAAGGTTGCCACCGGTTTTCAACCATACGGTGGTGAAGTAAACCAGTGATACGTTGTAGCTAATCAACCGCTGACTCCAGAGTGGAGCGACCGCCGGTTCCCTGGAAATGCGACCGGCCCAAATCGCCCGTAACCGATCAAGCGAACAAGCTTGACCACAGGGAGACATGGCCAAATAAAGCACTAAACATCGAAGAATCGTGTCGCCACCATGCAAAATGACCGGCGATCGGTGGTGCATCGAAACCACGAGCACGGCAAAAGCAATGCTCACCGGTTTCGTCCACAGACCAACCGTCAACAACACCGCCAGCACGAAGGTCGAGCCGAACAAGATCAAACTCCACGCATCGGAATTGGACAGCCCATACAGGTTTGGCCGCGAGAACACGAGATCCCCTGCCTGATCGGGATGCCCCAAAAAGGCGTCCGCAAACCATGCCGGATGGAAGCCCGATTCGGTGAACCAGTCTCGCCACTGACCAAACATCATTCCGAGGTTCACAACGCAAACGAGGCCCAGCGCAATTCGGATCAAGCCCAGTGCCGTCGGCGAACCGTGACTAAAAAACCATCGGTCAATAGACTTCAGCAAGTTCATTACTTAGGCAGCTCCAAGTCTTCCCTTCGAACGTGGTACTGAAAGTACTCGTAGCTCGAATAGTCCTTGACCTGCGGCTTGCCAGGCGCCGCAACATCTCGCCAGTTTCGACGCAACCGAACCAACTTGGGCGGGTTGCCGGGGTACCTATCCATCACTCGGGCAATTCTCTGAGCAAACACTGACCAGATGAATGGATTCTGTTCAAGGTGAGCGCGCTCATAGAACTTTCGATAGCGTTCTGCCGGGTACTTCTCGACGATCGGCAACAAGTACATTCGCGGGTACTGATAATGCTCTTTCTTCCCGTTGGCATACTCAACCATGGCATCGCCAAAGTAGTCACGCTGAGATGGGTTGGGCGCAAACATGTCCCAGTACTGCCAAAAACCCGTAGTGAACAAGTAGGCGCGAACTGGCAACAGTGGCTTGATGCGCCGCTGGTTTTCAACAAGCAGAATGTCTGTACCGGTCGGTCGAGCCGTCGCTCCTAAAGAATCAAGCCGATTGGGAAGTGCCCAAGCCGTTATGCAAAGCAGGTGGAACAAGACAAAAATCTTGATCCACCCGGCAGTTTTAGGGGCCTCGGCAACTGCGCTAGTCTTAGCGCTCGATTTCGGCAAGGATGGGTTCGAGCTCTTCATTCGGTCCGATGGCATCACGGATTGATTTCGCGAGGGCTCGTGCTTCATCGTTGTGTCCTGCCGCTGCAGCCGCTAAACCAAAGTTCAAGTGAATCGGCAACGAGGACGGATTGGCCGCAGCCACCTGTCGCATGATGTTATACGCTTCCTCGCTACGATCTTGACCGTTTAGCGCCTGAACAAGTTCGCCATAAGCTGGCTCACAGCCTGGATACAGTTCAATCAGTCGAACCGCAGAATCTTCTGCGTCCGAGAACTGCCCGACGCGGTTGTATGCCGTGCTGAGCAAAGCCCAGAGCTTCCAGTAGTCCGCCAACCAGTTTCGAAGCGGCTTCAGATCTCGAATCGCTCCCTGATAATCTTCCTGTTCAAGCTTGGCTCGAGCGGCTTCAACGTTCTCCGCTCGCTTCGGCTGCTCGAGTTCGATCAACTTCGCGAGAACTTCAGCTCGAGTATTTGGGTCTGGATTGCTCGAAAGGATGTCCTTCAGAACGCGAGGAACTTCAAATGCTCGGTCCGCTTTCTCGAGAGTTTGCGCATATTCGACCAAGGTAGGAACATCGTTCGGAGCAACGTCGAGCACGTCCTCATAAAAGTCCATGGCTCGGTCCAGATCGTCGTTGCCAGCAAGATACGGCGCGTAATACCGCTTGATCACGGTGTTGTCTTCAACAACCTCCAGGCCCGTTTCAAACGCTCTCTCGCCGTCTTCCTTCTTGCCTGCGTTGATCAAGCTGACTGCGTACTTCGCGTGGGCCTGACCGTTCTGGGCGTCGCCGTCGATGATGCCTTTCCAGATCGCGGGAATCTCGTGATCTCGTCCGGACTGCTGAAGCACTGCGGCCAGGTAGTCCGCGGATGGCTTATCTGGCCCCTCCAGCTCAAGTGCCTTTGCAAAGTTCCGCTCGGCGTTCACCGGCATATTCATTTGCATCTGAGTCACGCCAAGTCGGTTGTATAGACCTGGATCGGTGTCATTTCGCTGGATCGCCTTCTCAAACGAATTCGCGGCTTGATCCATCATGCCAACCTGCTGATATAGATCGCCGAGTCCGAAGTAGCCGAGGAAGTCGGTCGGATTGAGTTCGACCGCTTTCTTAAGCGCTTCTTCCAGCATCTCGAAGTTGCCAATCCGGAAGTTCGCACAAGCGCGGGCAAACTGAACCAGAAGTTGGTAAACACCGAGGAATTCTCGATCTTTGTCGAACGCCTCAACCAAGGCATCGAGCGGAAGCTGTGGGTTGAACTCCTGCACCACCGCGCCTTCCGATTGCGAAACATAGTTGAGCGCATCGAAGCCCTCAAGGAAAGCAAGGAAAACGTCCGGATTTTCGGTTCCGAACTGCAGCGACTCGGCGGAAAATCCTTCCGGCATCGTTGCTTCCGAATATTCGGCTTGCTTCGTCAGAATCCAGCGTAGCCGCTCAAAGAGCTCAGCCTTCGAGAAGGAAACTTCCTCTTGGAAAACGGGTTCGATCGTTCCTTTGGCGTGGTATCGAAGCACCAGCGAGAACGTTTCGTCGGTCAGAGAGAGCGTTCCGTCCTGAACAAAATCGACCTGTGCCTGCTCGAACAGCTCTTTCAACTGCTCATAAGGCAAAAGGACGTCGCCGAGGTTGGCGTAGGCGGTTCTCTGAACACCGTCTTGTTCGATCTGCGTGAGTAGGTTTACCGAGTTGATTTCGGCCTCAGCAACATTTCGAAGTTGCTCTGCCGTGAATTGGGCAAACTGGCGACCGTACGCAGGCTTAGTCCCTTCGGCGGTATTGAAGGGCAGAACGGCGATTTTCATTGATCACGATTGTACTCGCCGACCGGTACGACTTGCGATAAACCCAGCCATGAATCATCGGTCTTCGAAAGAAGACTTGCTCCTGACGGAAACCTGCCCGCGCAATCACATCCTCATAAACGGCAGCATCCCGAAGGCAAACATTGCCTGGCAGGGACTCGTAGGTTTCTTGCGCGCGCTCAAAGCGGCCATCGTAATCTGCCGGCTTGTTCAACTGAGTCGCGAGATGATGTATCCAATCTTCCGCCTCCGCGGGCGAACTCGGCGCCGCCATCACGGAAACAATCAGGCTGCCCCCTGCTACCGTCAGTTTTCCGATTTCGGCGAAATAGCCAAATAGACTCTCATCCGCAACAAAGTGCCCAACCAAGATCGACGTCACAAGGTCAAAACTGCCCGTTGGCTCATCGATCCAAGTGACGTTTGAAGACCCATCCGTCCGCACCTCGCCAAGAGCCCGCATATCTAGCGAAGGCTCCGCCGCTTCAATCTCCGCATGAGGAAGGATGGTTGAAAGAGCACCCACTTCTGCACCCGTTCCTGCTCCGCTACAGAAAATCCGTCGCGGCCCAAGCTCCATCGCAACGTGACAGACCGCCTGGTGCAAAGCCTCGTACCCCGGCACTACCCGGTGAATCCGCGTATCGTATGCCGCAGCCTCAGAGTCGTCGAACGTCTTCATCCCATGACACTAAGGGCGTTGGACTTCGATACTAAAATCCGACAAGTCAATATCAGGATCATTTGCGCCCACCGTGTCGTTTTGCGGCTCAACTCCGAGACGATTATCAACAACCACGTTCGAACGCAGATCGACCGTTACAAAAGTGTTCACCTCTCCCGGATTAAGCGTGTTGCCAAGGGCGTCCCAAACGCGCAGGCCAGAAGTCGTCGCAAGACGGTTCATCGTTAAAAAATTCACCTGAATTCTCCGTAGATTCGCGGCCGCTGAGTCGGAGTCAGCCAGCTGATTGGCAAAAATATCGAATCGAAGCTCGCGCCTATCCCCGTCCGCTGGCAGGGTGTAGTTAACGATTCGTCCACGGGTCGGCGCCGTATCAAACCACGAAGCTAGATTGACTTCATTCGTTGGGTCGCCCTCGGTCGGTCCAGGATTAAACTTGTTTAGGACCAATGGCTGACTCGGTCGAGTTGGGTCATACAGCACGAAGTGAGTCGGAGAACCGGCCACGAAACCGTTGGGCGAGTTGTCGCCAATAACTGGGATCGGTGCTCCTGTCGGTGGCGTGGTGTCGGTGGTCAAAACGCGAAGCCCGATGATGTAGATGTACTGCGTCAGAGGAGACGCGTCGGAAGCATCGTTGATATTGCCGCTCACGCGTAGCCGAAAGCTGATCCGAGCAAATTCACCAATCCCGTTAGCCGGAAAACGCGCACACCCGGCGATCGGACCAAGACCGATCGCCAAGATGCCTGCGAAGGCTAGAGAATTCCTTCGGAAAAGTACAAGATTCGGTGGCAAGATTCGCATACAACTGTCTTATCGTCTCGGGCGCTCAGAATGATTCGCTCGGATTGGACGGTTCCGCAACCACCACAGTTCTGCCCTTTTAGAGCGGCCATCGCGGTGCCGTGCTTCGCGCGGATGTTCTCGTATTTGGACATCATCGTGGCCGGAATGATTCGGGCCGCATCTGGCCGAGCCTTATTGAGTTCGGCATAGCGAGTCTCAAGTTGCGTTTTCAACGCCACCGCTTCTTTTCGGGCCGCTGCATACTGCTTCTTCCGGGTTTCGAGCTCAGCCGTGATCTTGTCTGCTTCCACCTTGGCCGGACCGATCCCGTCCATGATCACCAATAGCCTTTCCTCGATATCTGAGATCTGCTTCTTGGTGGAGAAAATTTCCTTTTCAAGGTTTGCGACTTCTTTGCTGGAAGTGACGGTTCCTCCGTACATCTCCTTATCCACCTTCTTCAGCTTGTCTTGAAGGGTTTTGACGCTGAGATCGAGGTCAATCTGCTCGGTGTGAAGGTTTCGGTATTTCGCTCCAACCGTCGCATCGAGGGCTTCAAGTTCCGCAATTCGAGCCTGAATATCTTTGCCCGGATTGAAGTTAGCGGCCTTCCGCCGAATGTCGAGTAGCTCCGAATCGATTTCGTGGAGCTTCCAAAGACGCATAAGTTCGGCCGAAGCCATGCCCAGAATGTACCGCTACTTTTGCTCTGGAGGTTTCCTCGAAAGGATTAACCGCTCGCGAAAGTCATTAAACGGGCAGATGCAGCGCACTCCCAGGACATTTGCAACCTCAACGGCCGAGGACCAAGACGGAGGGTTCACCTTCTGATCAAGGCAACGTTCTTTCTCCAAATCAAATCGGTGGCAATCTCGGCAGTACACTGTTTTCGGAGGTTCCTCGTGCCCGGAGTACTGCTTGCCCTTTGCCTAACCGCTTCCCAGAACGCGCCGAAACCAGAACTATCTTACTACCGTGATATGTTCATCGTGCGGAACGCCGGCAAGGTGATTCGTCAACCGGTTAAGAACGAGATTGATACTGAACCCCTCAGCATCGCTTTTCGCCGAAATGAACACTGGGCAGTCTGGGACGACCGCGGCCTTACTGTCCGAGCAAACAAGCTCGTACGTTCAAGCCGACTCGAAGAGATTTCCGTGTCCCCACGCATCTTCACGAAAGATGAGATTCGTGCCACCATCGTCGCAAAGCGAGATCGCCAAGCGCGTTTTCTAACTGGCGCCAAACGGCTGGGTACAAAAACATACTTCGTCCCCCGATGGGTAGACGACGCCGGAAAGTCTTGGCTCGAGTGCCTCGTGGAAGTGGACCTAACTGCCACAAATCCAAAGCCAAAGCTCCTAGGCCGCTTGCCAGGCAACTCGCCAGCATCGCTTGGCATCGATTCGATGCTCTTCACCATCGACGGCAAGCTAGCGGTGCCGATTCAAAAGCCAACCGAGTGGGGAATAGCCTCCTGGAACCTGGGCGCGAACGCCTGGGATTTCAAGAAGCTCGGAACGCGTTTGGTGAGCCTAACTGCCGCAGGCAATGCCATCGAACAGAGCGACAGCGGAACTTTCACGGCTTCAAGACTCAACCTCACAACTGGCGCTCGACAGCTGCTGTTCGAATCGCGACGACCGATCCGCTTCCTAGACGATCAGTCCCCCGCATTCATTCTTGAGAAGGGCCCCTCGCCCCGAATCATTAACGCCGAAACGGCAACCGTCGGAACCCTCCGACAAAGCACCTTTGCCCGTCGAGTCGGTGACTTCATCGTCGGTTATGAGGGTGAAAAAGAACCAACGGCGGCCACCCTCTACCGTGTAGAGGACTGGTCGCCGTTGGCAAGTTGGAAGAAAGACTAGGCGTAGTAAACGCCGTCAAGCGCCGACCACATCGAAGCGCAGACAACGTGGCAAGCCGTCTTAGCTCGAGCAAACTCGGCGTCGCTCAGCGTTTCAACGTGCTTCTTCAGGTCCTCAACTTCGTTGACGTCCAGGGCGTGAATGCGGAAGTACTCCTTCGCCTTGTCGGACATCGTGTAGTGCTCTTCCAGACCTTCGAGCTTGCTCTGCGCGGTGAACGGCTGCTGAGCTTCGAAAGCGTAGAGGGCACCCATCGCTTCTGGCTTCACCGAGAAGAATCGCTCGGCGGCGGTCACGAGAACATCGGTGTGAGGTCGGGTGCTAACGCCGGTTGCGCCGAGCTCGCCCTTAAAGTCGGCCCAAAGAACCTCGTGCTCTCGCTCTTCTTCGGCATAGTGCGCCTCGCCCAAGGTTTCCCAGCCCTGTGCGATCGTGCCAACGAATCGGCCGTACTCAACCGCGTAGTCGGCGAGAACGTCCTTCGAGAGGGTTCCGGCCCGCCAAGCTTGGTAGAAAGGATGCTGATTGAGGTCCAAAGAGGAAACGATTGCGTTGAGTTCTTCCACACGCGACATGCCCTTGTTTTACCCCCGCATCCGGCCCACGGTGGCCAGAATTGCAACCTAATCCAACCGACTGCGTTACTCTAGTCGAAGCAATGGGAATTACTGTTCTAGGCGTCATTTTGCTCATCGCGGGTCTTGCCCTCGGAGCAGCCAAGGGTGCCTCACCCGAAGGCAAGAAACTTGGACCACTTCCAGGAATCATGGTCATCATCTCGATCCTCCTCATCGCAGGCGGGTTTGCGGGAACCACAATTGTCCAAATCCCCGCCGGCTACCGTGGCGTGCGACTCGAGTTCGGCGCCGTCAAAGGCAACCTCGCGGAGGGAATTCACTTCGTTCGACCGGGCGTCGATGCCGTTGTGCTGCTTGAAGTCCGAACCCAGAAAGAAGAATCGGAAGCGACCGCTGCTTCGCGAGACCTCCAGACCGTCACGACAAAAGTAGCGCTCAACTTCCGCGTTGATCCCGACAAGATTGACGAGCTGTACAAGCAGGTTGGCGACCAATACAAGAGTCGAATCATTGACCCCGCCGTACAGGAGTCCATCAAGGTAGTCACCGCAAAGTACACCGCCGAGGATCTGATCAAGAACCGAGCTCAAGTCAAGGGGCAGGTTGAGCAAGACATCACAACGCGACTTTCGCCGTATAACATTCTCGTCGAGCCAAGCGGTCTGAGCATCACCAACTTCGCGTTCTCGGAGGAGTTCAACCGCGCCATCGAAGCCAAGCAGGTCGCGCAACAGGAAGCCGAAAAGCAGAAGTACGTTCTTATGCAGGCTCAGTTGCAGCGTCAGACCGAAGTCGCTCGTGCCCAAGGTCGAGCCGAATCGGCCAAGCTGAACGCCCAAGCCCTGAAGGTTGCCGGCGGCTCCCTCGTTGTCGCTCAGGCATGGATCGAAAAGTGGGATGGAAAGTTGCCCACCGTCAGCAGCGGAAGCGGAACGATCATCGACATCAAGAGCCTCCTCGCGGAAGCCAAGCAATCCGAAAAACCGTAAGGTCATTTGTCGCTGCCGCGCAGAAATGCGCGGCAGTTTTTTGTGCTGGTCCGTCCAGTCCTCGATGGCAAAGCTCGCAGGTGACTTGTGGGACTACAACTTGGCCCGCGTCGTGGTCGTTGACGTCACGGACGACTATCAATTGATGCAGCCACCCATGCCAGGAGACTGCTATCCCGTGCTGTACGAAACGTACATGCCGATCTACGGATTGACAAAAACCCTGGCTAATTCAGTATCAACCGAGCGCTTCCTTTACGATTGGCATGAATCGCCGATGGACGGCCGAAGTGAATGGTACGTGGGCGTGGTCGAAAAGGCACGAGTCACTGCCTAGACTCAAACGTCTGGACAACAAAAAGCCGGGTGTCAGCTGAACCTGACACCCGGCTTTCGTTTTTCGGACTGAACCTTAGCTAAGGTCGGCGATGATCGCGTCGGCGATTTGAAGTCCAGAGGCCGGGTGTACGCCGTTCACGAGCTTCGCCTTTGCGGCTTCAATGAGGTCAGCTCGGTCGTCGGTTCGCTTGATCGAATCTCGAACCGAGACTACGAGATCCACACCGGTCAATGGAGCAACTGCTACTTCTGACTTCGTTGACTCAATGTATCGTTGGTTGCTCATCATTTCCTGTACCTGTCGCTTAACAGGTACTAACGTTTTAGGCGATCCCGAAGATTCTCTCTTGTCCCGGAATTCCGGTACATGGCAATTTTGCCTGGAGAAAACCAACGCTGAATACCCGCGCTCCCCTGTCGTAAACTATTATTGGAGGCAAAGTTGCCACGCTACATACGTTTAGGAAAAGTCCCGCAAAAACATCACGTGCAGTTCCGACAGCCCGACGGCTCGCTCTACACGGAACAGTTGATTTCCACCCGTGGGTTCAGCGGACCAATGTCCACGACATACCACATCAACTCCCCGACCGAGGTCATTGCCTGGGAGGATTTAGGTTCGGTTGCGCCGGTTTATCTTCAGGATGAGCCACTGCGACACCGGCATTTGCTCACCGAGAACATGGTCCCCCTCGGAGATGCCGTCACTGGTCGAATCACCCTCATGGGCAACCAAGACCTCTCCTGGTCACAGGCCCTGATTGCCGAACAAATGCCGCACTTCTATAAGAATGCCGACGGCGACGAGTGTTTGTTCATCCATGACGCCGGCGGGAAGATGGAATCCATGTTCGGAACGATCACGTTTCGGCCTGGCGATTATCTCGTCATTCCCCGCGGAACCATTTACAAGCTGACGTTCGACACCCTTCCCGTTCGCATGATTGCCGTCCTATCCCATGGCCCAATCGAGATTCCGAAGCGGTATCGAAACGAGTACGGCCAGCTTCTAGAGCACGCACCATTCACCGAGCGCGATCTCCGTGCCCCCGAAGAACTGCCCGTGCACGGCGAACGAGTCGAAACCAAGGTCCTCATCCGTGCCCGAAATCGGCACACGATGTACACGCATCCGTACCACCCGCTAGACGTGGTCGGCTGGGATGGCTATGTGTTCCCCTATGCTTTCAGCATCCACGACTTCTCTCCTATCACCGGCAAACTCCACATGCCGCCGCCGATTCACCAGACCTTTTATGGTCAGGGTTTCGTGATCTGTAGCTTCTGTCCGCGAATGCTGGACTACCATCCCGACGCGATCGTGGTGCCCTACAACCACTCCAACGTCGATTCGGATGAGGTCCTGTACTACTGCAACGACAAGTTCGGCTCGCGTAAGGGGATCAAAGAAGGCTCGATTACCTTGCACCCGCTAGGCATTCCGCACGGCCCCCAACCGGGAGCAACCGAGGCGGCCATCGGAGCGACCAAGACGGAAGAATTGGCCGTGATGGTAGACACCCACCGGCCCCTCAAGCTCACCGCCGACGCGCTGAAGCTAGAAGACCCGAACTACTGGAAGAGCTGGATCACCGGTCGCTAAGCAGCTTTCGACTTCGTGCGCTCGGCTTCCTCAAAAGTGAGGCCGATCGCACGAGAAACCCGCTCGACTTCATTTTCACCAACGGCCTGACCGATTGCGCGCAAAATCAAAAATGGTCGGTCCTCGATCCGAATGCCACGGAATCCGTTAGAAACGACTCGGTAGTGGACATTTCCGTCGGGGATCTCGAATATCGTAATCAGTGGATCGCTACCCTCTGGATTGGGGTGCTTCAGTTCCGCCATGATTGTTTCCTCGACACTGTTCAGGATGTCGCGATAGTCAGATGTTATTCGTGTTACGGGCATCAGCTCACCAACTGCCTATTATTGTTGACGATTCTTTCGGCGGTTCGATACACGCTGTTTAGCTCTTCCTGTAGCACAGGTTCAACGGCATATCTCAATCCGGGCGACCAAATTACCGTGGCGACGAGACCAGAAACCTCCAACATAAGATCATTCGAAGTATTACGCCCCGACCGAGATCTTGCTTGTTCAAGCAGTGACAGCCATCCAGGGAGGCAATGACCGTATGGCGCCACGAAATCGGCTCGGGCTCTGGAGAACTCAGGGAGCCTTTCGGGGTGACGGCAGAGTTGAGTCAAATCCTTTCCTGCTAGCTCGACGTCCGCCGCAGTCGCCAACTCAAAATAGGCCGCCTTCAGCCCGATCTCGATCACGTACCCGCACAGATAAAGGCAGCCCGTTCGGCGACCCGACTGGCGGTACAACGCCTTCGCATCCAGCCAGCGCTGATCACGAGCTAAATTCATCGAGGCAACCGTCTGCGCCATCGCTGTTGATTCTATTCGCCGAACGGCGTAAGAATACGGTGATGATTCGACTTGCGCTCCTGGGAACTCTCTTTGCCGTTGCGGCCATATCGGCTGCCGAAATCAAAACCGAACGAGTCGAGTACAAGGACGGCGATACCGTCCTCGAAGGCTATATCGCGTACGACACCAATATTAAGGGCCCCCGCCCGGGCGTCGTCATCGTCCACGACTGGAACGGCACGGACGAGTACGAAGAGCGCCGGGCCCGAATGCTCGCCGAACTTGGCTACGTTGGATTCGCCGCCGACATTTACGGCAAAGGAAACAAGCCAAAAACTCAAGCCGAAAATGGCCAGATGGCCGGCAAGTATCGAAATGACATGCCGCTGTTCATCAGCCGAATGAACGCCGCGGTCTCTACCCTCCGCGCCCGAACCGAAGTCCAGAAGGATAAAGTCGCGGCTATGGGTTACTGCTTCGGCGGCGGCGGAGTCCTGGAACTCGCCCGATCCGGCGCCGACATCAGCGGTGTCATCAGCTTCCACGGCGGCCTCGCTACCAAGACGCCTGCCACCGTTGGATCAGTCAAGGCAAAGGTTCTGGTCTGCCACGCTTCCCAGGACCCAAGCGTGCCGTACGAGCAGCTAGTCGGATTCCTTGGCGAAATGCGAGACGCGAAGGTCGACTATCAACTCGTCGCCTATAACGTCGACAGCCACCCTTTCACCGCTCCTGGACCGGGATACCGCCCAGAAGCCGACCGAAGAAGCTGGGATGAGCTCCAAAAGTTCTTCAAAGAAATCTTCGGCGCCGCGAAATAATCGCAAGCATTCAAGAGACGCGTCAACCTGCGGGGCACGATTGGTATACTCCCGCAGGTTGCGCTGATGGGTTCGCTCATCGACGCCCAGAGAGGAATTAAGACTTCATGCCCGGAACCGGACAGATTATTTCCGTAGTTGGCCCAGTTGTTGACCTTCGATTTACGAGCAACAACCTGCCCGAGATTTACAACGCAATCGAGATTAAAGATCCATCTCGAAATATCGACCTGGTCTGCGAAGTTGCGCAGCACCTGGGCGACGACGTTGTACGAGCCATCGCTCTCAGTAGCACCGATGGCTTGAAGCGCGGAATGGATGCCGTCGATACTGGCTCCGCCATTCGGGTTCCGGTAGGCAACGACACCCTCGGCCGAGTTTTCAACGTCGTTGGTCGCCCGATCGACAACATGCCAGCGCCAGAAAACGCGCCAATGTTGCCGATTCACCGAACGCCGCCAACCTTCGAAGAGCAGTCGACCAAGGTCGAACTCCTCGGAACCGGTCTAAAGGTCGTCGACCTTCTCATCCCGTTTAACAAGGGTGGAAAGATCGGCCTCTTCGGTGGTGCAGGTCTCGGAAAGACGGTTCTTATCCAGGAACTCATCCGAAACATCGCCGTTGAAGCTTCCGGCGTTTCGATGTTTGCTGGCGTAGGCGAGCGAACTCGTGAAGGAAATGACCTCCTTCTCGAAATGACCGAATCCAAGTACAAGGACCCGAACGGCGCAATCGAAGAAGAAGGCGTTCGCTACTCCCGAGTCATCGACAAGACCGCCATGGTCTTCGGTCAGATGAACGAGCCACCAGGAGCCCGACTTCGAGTTGCTCTAACCGCTCTGACGATGGCCGAGTACTTCCGCGATGTCGTCGGAACCGACGTTCTCGTCTTCGTCGACAACATTTTCCGCTTCGTTCAGGCAGGTTCGGAAGTATCCGCACTGCTCGGTCGAATGCCATCCGCTGTTGGCTACCAGCCAACACTGGCTTCGGAAATGGGTGCTCTTCAAGAGCGAATCACTTCCACCAAGAAGGGTTCGGTTACCTCGGTTCAGGCCGTCTACGTTCCTGCAGACGACCCAACTGACCCAGCTCCGGCAACCACGTTTGCTCACCTTGACGCTTACGTCTACCTTGAGCGATCGATCGCTTCGAAGGGCCTCTTCCCCGCCGTTGACCCGCTGGTCTCGACTTCGAAGAACCTCGACCCGCGAATCGTCGGAACCGAGCACTACGACACCGCCCGAAAGGTTCAGCAGACGCTGCAGCGATACAAGGAACTCCAGGACATCATCGCGATCCTTGGTATCGACGAACTTTCGGACGACGATAAGCTGCTGGTCAGCCGAGCTCGAAAGATCGAGCGATTCCTTTCCCAGCCGTTCTTCGTTGCTGAGCAGTTCACCGGTAACACCGGACGCTTCGTCCCAATCGACGAAACGGTCAGCAGCTTCAAAGAAATCGTTAACGGAAACCTCGATGACCTCCCAGAACAGGCCTTTCTGTACTGCGGTGGCCTCGATGACGTTCGCGAGAAGGCGAAGAAAATCCAGGCGGTTGCCTAACAAATCATGGCGAGAGAGTTCACGTTATCCGTGGTGTCGCCCGATCAGTCCGTGGTCGAGCAACTCGTAACGTCGGTGGTCGCGCCGGGTACCGAAGGCTACTTCGGTATCCAAGCCGGCCACATCTCCCTCGTCGCGGCCCTCAAGCCGGGCTTGCTGGAATATAAGGCCAACAACCAGACCGGCTACATCTACATCGGCGGCGGCTTCGCCGAAGTCCGCCCCGACAAAATGACCGTCCTCGCCGACGAGGCATCCCTGGCCGAGGAACTGAGCGTCGAAAAAGCCGAGCAAATGCTCGAGAAAGCCCGGAAGGAACTCCGAAGCGACTCCGGCACGATGACCCAGTCCGATGCCGTTCAAGAAGTCGAACGAGCCATCCAGCGCCTCCGCGCCGCCCGACTGAACGCGAAGTAACTTCAAAAGGTTCGGCGTCGTACAATCAGTGCATGTCGCCGAGCCTGATCAAAGAAGTCACCGAGATCCGCCGCCATCTGCACCAGCACCCGGAACTTGGATACGAGGAAACCGGAACGGCTCAGCTCATCCACGAGCGACTCACCCAGTTAGGCATCGAGCACAAAACCGAAGTTGGCAAAACCGGCGTCGTCGCCTTCATTCCCGCTACCGGCGAACCCAAGAAGACCATCGCCCTGCGGGCCGACATGGACGCCCTCCCGATCCACGAGGAAACCAACCTCCCTTACGCCTCGCAAACGCCCGGCAAAATGCACGCCTGCGGCCACGATGGGCACACCGCCATCCTCCTCGGCACCGCAAAACTCCTCGCCGAAACCCCGCATCGGAAGAACAACGTCATCCTCCTCTTCCAACCCGCTGAAGAAGGCGGTGCGGGTGGCAAGGCCCTCGTAGACGCCGGAGCCCTCCGCGGCGAAGTCGTCGGAACCCCCGCCGACATCATCTTTGGCCTCCACGGCCACCCGGACCACCGCATCGGCCACGTCTCCACCCGACCCGGTGCCATCATGGCCTCCGCCGCCCAGTTTCGCGTGATCATTAAAGGCAAAGGCGCCCACGCTGCCTACCCCCACAACGGCATCGACCCCATCGTCATCGGCAGCCACATCGTCACCGCTCTCCAAACCGTGGCCAGCCGCAACGTAGACCCGCTAGACTCCGTCGTCGTCACCATCGGCCAATTCCTTGCCGGCGTTGCCCATAACGTGATTCCCGAGAAAGCCGAGCTCAACGGCACGCTCCGTACCCTCAACATGGCGACCGAGCAAATCGCGGTGAAGGCCATCGAGTCCATCGTCCAGAACACCGCCCTCGCTTTCGGCGGAGAAGCTACGATCACTTGGACAAGCAACCCCTACCCCGTCACCTTTAACGACCCGGACGCCACCGACACCTTCCGCCGCATCGCCACCGAAGCCATCGGCACCGACAACGTTCACCATGAACCACACCCAAGCATGGGCGGCGAAGACTTCAGCTACTACGGCTACCAAATCCCCGCCTGCTTCTTCTTCCTCGGCCTCCTCCCCCATGGCGCGGACTCCTATCCCAACCTCCACGCCCCAAACTTCGACTTCAACGACGATGCTCTCGAAACCGGAATCCAGCTCATGACTGAACTTGCCCTCACCGCATAACTGCTAGCTAATCCGGGTTGTATACGCAAATATGCGCGGGGACTTTCGAAGCCATGTCGCTTCATAATGAAGCGACATGGCAAGGACCGTACTGCACGCTGGCTGGGAATTCATCCAATCATCCACGGAAGGAAAAGACATCGGATACTCGAAGGCAGAATGGCTGCCCGCCGTGGTCCCCGGACATGTCCATCTCGACCTCATGTCGAACGGCATCATCCCCGATCCGCATGAGAAAATGCACGAAATCGGCGTGCAATGGGTAGACCAAGAAGACTGGAGCTACCGCACCACCTTTAACTGGTCCCCGTCTGACTTCAAGCACCGCGTCCTCCGCTTTGAAGGCCTCGACACCATCGCCACCGTTTCCCTTAACGGCACCGTGATCGGCAAGAGCGAGAACATGTTCATCCCGCTCGAAATCGACGTCACTGAACAACTCGTCGAAGGCGCAAACGAACTCCGCATCGACTTCAAATCCGCCATCAAAGTGGGCAACGAGATTCGAGATGCCTACTTCGCCAAAGAAGGCCTGGCCGACCCGAAAGAGAGATTTGACGAACGCGCCTTCGTGCGAAAAGCCCAATGCATGTACGGCTGGGATTGGGGCCCGAGGCTCGTCTCCTGCGGAATCTGGAAGCCCGTCGTCCTCCTAGAGTTCAACGCCCGAATCACCGACGTCTGGTTCCGATGGGAAGAAGACGGCGACACCATCAAGGTTTGGGCGGAAACCGAACAAGATGGCACCGGTGAATTCGCCTTCACTCTCGAAGGTCCCGAGCACGAAATCGGCTGGAAAGGATCAGAAGTCGTTCGGATTCCGAAAGATTCGGTTTCCTACTGGCATCCTGACGAGCCGACCTGCTACGACCTCACCGCCGTCCTCACTAACGGCACCACCGCCGAAGACATCCAGCTCCTCACCGTCGGCTTCAGCAGTCCAAAACTCCTAAGAGAGAAGGACCAATGGGGCGAGTCATTCGAGTTCGAAATCAACGGCGAGAAGATCTGGGCTCGCGGCGCCAACTGGATCCCCGACTACAGCTTCCCCAGCGCCATCAGCGTTCGGCAATACGAAAGCAAGGTCTGGGACGCCAAGGGCCTCAACTGCAACATGCTCCGAATCTGGGGCGGCGGACTTTACGAAGCCGACGCCTTCTACGAAGCCTGCTCCGCCGCCGGAATCATGGTCTGGCAAGACTTCCCCTTCGCCTGCGGCTACTACCCAGACGACGAAGAGTGGCAGTCCAAGATCGCTGAAGAAGCGAAGGCCAACATCAAGCGCCTCCGCAACTACCCCTGCCTCGCCCTCTGGTGCGGCAACAACGAAAACCACCAAATGTGGGAGCAAAAGTGGGGCCCGGCCGAAAACCACCCACCGCGCTACTACGGCGAGAACCTGTACTTCAAAACCCTGCCCGAAGCCGTCAACCAGTTTGACCCCGCTCGTGGCTACATCTCCTCCAGCCCCATCGGCACCAGCCCCGAGCCCCAAGCCCAGGGCGGATGGAGCGGAGACAACGCCGGCGGCTATGGCGACCAGCACAACTGGGACGTCTGGCACGGCCGAGGCGATTGGCGCTTCTATTCCGAATCCGACGGCCGCTTTAGCAGCGAGTACGGCTTTGCCAGCTCCTGCTCCCTTGCCGTTTGGAACAACGTCATCGGAAAAGCCGCCGAGAAGGAGAACTACCGCAACCCGGTCTACCGATGGCACGACAAAACCGGCAAAGGCTACGAAACCTACATCGGCTACGTCGAGCTTCACTATCCGGTGAGCAAGAACGTCGGCGACTGGGTCTATTACAGCCAGCTCAACCAGCGAGACGCCCTCCGGCACGGAGTCGAGCACTATCGACGTGCTGAATTCTGCCGCGGTTCCCTCATCTGGCAGATGAACGACATCTGGCCCGTCCAAAGCTGGGCCTATTTCGATAGCGCGGCTAATCCAAAGGCCCTCGCCTACGAGCTCGAACGGCTATACGACGATGTCCTCATCTCCCTCGTCCGCAACAACGACCTCATCGAAGTCTATGTCTGCAACGACGGCCGTGATGAAATCGCCGACGAGGTCACCGTCTCGGCGCACCACCTGCAAACCGGCGAAGTCCTGGCCAGCACCAAGTTCGAATTCGAACTCGGCGTGAACCAGCGCGTGAAGCTTGGCGAGCTCTCGGTCCACGGACTCAGCGTTCCCGACACCATCGTCTTCGCCGATTCCGGCACCGGCGCAAGCACCTTCCGACTCCTCGCCGAGCCGAAGAACGCCAACTTCGCCGACCCAGCCCCGATCACCGTCTCAAGAGCCGATGATGCCGATGTCGTCACGATCCAAACGACCCAACCGGTCGTGGACCTCGTGCTCACCATCGATGGAGCCACGAGGCCGTTCGACATGAACGCCCTCACCCTCCCCCACGCTGGCTTCCTTTACACCATGTGCGAAGGCGATCTCACCAAGATCGAAGCCCGATCCCTCGCTGGCAATCACCCCGTGATCTTCACCCGATCACCGCTGGGCTAGCCACTCATTCCGCACCCGGACGCTCAGTCCGGGTGCGTCCGAAAAGAATCCATCAATTCCCGCGTTCAAAAACGCGCGGTGCTCTTCCTCTGGCTTACCCACCAAACTCTTGGGCAAAAACAGATTCTCCGGTCGAAGCGTCCAAATATGGACCAGCAACTTCGCGTCGTGTGCCCGTTTGACCAAATCAGTAGCCGAAGCTAATGCGCCATCCTTCACCGGAATTACCAGCGACTTCTCCACCCCAATCCCGGCCGCGTAGGTCGAAATCGCCCTTAACCCATCGTTGCTCAGCATCTGCGCATAAGTGACCGACCCATCTTCCGGCTTCCCGCCGTTCGTGATCAACTGAATCAGCCGAACCTTCGTCTTCTCCTTCAGCCACTTCAAATTCCCAACTTCGAACGACTGAATAAACGCCGGCGACTTTTCGTCATAAGAAAACTCCGCCAAAATCTTCACCAGCGGCTCTTCCAGCGGCAAGTTGATCTTGCGGAAATACGAAGGATGCTTCGTCTCGGGATAAATCCCCACCGGCGTCCGGCGCTTTTCATTCTTCTGCCGAACCAGCTCCAGCACTTCCTTTAGCGTCGGAATCTCAAACTTCCCATCCGACTTCGCGCTCTCCGGCCGAACCTGCGGCAGCCGCTCGCGACTCTTCAAAGTCTTCAGCTCGGCCAGTGTGAAGTCCTCCGTAAACCAACCGGTCACTTTCGCGCCGTCAATCTCCTTCGTCGCCTTTCGATCCGCAAATTCCGGATGCGCGGCAACATCCGTCGTGCCGGAAATCTCGTTTTCGTGCCGAGCAACCAACACGCCGTGCTTCGTAATCACAACGTCCGGCTCAATGAAGTCCGCGCCAAGGTCAATCGCCCGCGTATAAGCCGCCAAAGTGTGCTCGGGCAGTTCGGAAGACGCACCGCGGTGGGCAATCACAATGGGACCAGAAGCGAGTAGCGCCGTAAGAAACATCCTACAACGCTACCAGCGAAATCGCGGTCTTAACCTAACGCTAACGTAAAGCCTTCGCCGTGCGCCGATTCTTCGGAAGCACCCGCAAAGGCCGGAATCTTGGTTCCGATCTCGTTAAGAATCTCGCCCGCGTTAAAGAACGGCGTCCGCGCCTTCAGCCGCATCGAAACGTCGCTAAACGTTCGCCAAGCCGACTTCGCGTCGCCTCGCAGCGGAATAACCGCCTTCATAAACTGAACGCGTCGCTCCAGGTTCGTGTAACTTCCGTCCGCTTCCAAGGTCGCCGTCATCGGCAACACCACCGAAGCATAAGCCGTCGTCTCGCTCTCAATCCAGTCCTGCACCACCAAGAACTCAACGTTCTCCAGCGCCGTCTGAACCACTTCCGCATCTAGCCCGACGCTGAACAGATCAACTCCAGAAAGCCACAGCGCCGAAATCTCTCCCGCCGCCGCTGCTGCCAAAATCTCGTGGGTGTTTCGCCCGTCCGGTCCAGGCACCACTCCCGCCAAAGTCGCCCCTTCTTCGTTCGACTTCCGTGCGTAGCAGTTGAAAGTGCCGCCCGTTGCCTGCGCAATCTTCGCCAGCGTCTCTACAATCTGCGAGCCTTCGGGCAGGTTGTAGAGCTCGCGGGTCGTAATGATCGCCGCGCCATGGATCGATTTAGCTAGCGCATCAAGCTCCGCTTCCGAAAGCCCCGTCGCCGCAAACTCTCCGCCACCGCCGCCGCTGACCGCGTTCAACAACGCCGTCGCGAGGATCGCCTCGGACCCTGGATGATAAATCGCCGATGCTGTCGCAAACTGCGTCACTTCGGTCAATTCCGAGTGCGCAACCCCGACCTTCGTGCCGTTGTTCGTCGCGCCCTTTCGAACTCGCAGGTAAAGAATCGGCTCCTCATCCGCCAGCGACGTGCCAAAAACAAAAACCTTGCCAACCGTGGCAAAGTCCGCAATCCGGTTCTGCACCGCCGAAACGCCGAGCTTCGCTTCAATCGAATTGCTCGCAACCGGCAAATACTTCTCAAACCGGTGATCCACGTTCGGCGTCCCTAGCTGATCCTTAAACAGCCAAACCAGCGAAGCGTAATCCTCGTTGCTCAAGTCCGGCCCGGCAATCACCGCCGCCTTCGAACCTGCATTTCGGAAAACTTCCAGCACCGCCGCCGTTGCCGAAGACCACTCCACCGGCACTAACTGGTCGCCGCGCCGAAGCAGAGGCCGCTCAATGCGCTTGTCGGTGTTAAACGCGTAGTGACCAAACTTGCCCTTGTCGCAAGTCCATTCCTCGTTCACTTCCTCGTTCGTGCGACCGTTGATGCGCACAATCTCGGACTTTCGGTAGTCCACGTGGATGTTGCAACCGTTGCTGCAAAGCGTACAAATCCCCGGCTTCGTCTGCAAGTCCCAAGGCCGCGCTCGGAACCGGTACTTCGTGCTGGTCAGCGCGCCCACCGGACAAATCTCAATCACGTTCCCCGAGAACTTGCTCTCAAAGTCCGTCATCTGGAAGGTCGAAGGCTGCATCGAAGCGCCCCGGAACCGGAAGCCGAGCTGCGCGTCGCCGCTAATCTCTTCCGTAAACCGAACGCAACGGCCGCACTGAATGCACCGCTCCAGGTCCAGCGTCACGTACTTGCTCAGCGGAAAAGCCTTCGGCGCGTGCCGCTTCATTTCCACAAAGCGACTGGTCGAAGGGCCATAGAAAAGCGTGTTGTTCTGCAGCGGACACTCGCCACCCCGGTCGCAGATCGGGCAGTCCAGCGGGTGGTTGATCAGCAGAAATTCCAGCACGCCGCGCCGGTCGGTGTGCAGCCGCTCGGTGTCGGTGAGGATCACGAGCCCCTCGCTGGCCGGCAAAGAACAAGCCGCCTGCGGCTTCGGCATCATGCGCACGCTGCCATCTGGCCCCTTCGTGCCAATCTCCACCAAGCACATCCGGCACATCCCCACCGGCTTCATTCGGGGGTGATAGCAAAAGATCGGGATTTCCAAACCCAAGCGTTTCACCGCTTCAACGATCAGCTCCCCTTTCGGAACCTGAATCGCCACGTCATTGACGGTGATGTTGACCATTGGAATCTCGGAGATCGCAGCCATAAGAGACATTCCTATTCTAGCTTCTATCGCCTCCCGCCGACGAGCGTTCGCGTTCTGGCAGAGGAAATCTCAGAGCCCCTTCTCTGTTCCGACGGAGCGGGGGACGGGGGATGAGGAATCGAACAGCCGAATCCCTTTGGAGTGCGGCGGCTCTGCTGCCGCTTTTGGCGGTCACATCTGCCGATCGAACGAAGTCCAACCATCCGACCCGCACGCAACCTCAACCCACGCGGGCCCTTCCCCCGTTTCCGCGGAGAAAGGTTGAGGATGAGGTGTTTTGCACGTTTTCCCAGCTCGGCGCCGTATCGGTCTTGGCAAACGCCCAAAGATATCTAGACCGTTCCGAGACAGCTACTCCTTAGTGCCCGTGGAATTCTTCCTTTTGTCCATAGCCGAGCGGTATACAACTAGCAAAACTCCACAAATCTGAACAACCTCTAGTGGACCCCAGCGCATTACTTGATTAACTGCATGCTCTCCCCCTTTAACAAATCCGTACTGAACAACAAGCCAAGCAAAAACACCAGCAAGAATGCCGAACCATTGGTCCTGTTGACCGACCAGAACCCGATAGGCGCTAAGGACGACAATACTCGCAGCAATCACATGGATCAGCAGTAATAGCCATCGAGTAGCTCTCCTGGTGCTGCTAGGATCCCATGAAGTCAACGGCTCCTCCTGCTGCGGCGGATAGGGACGTATTCAAAGAGCCAAGAAAAGCGTCATCTACTACTCCCACGTTCCCCCCAATACCCCCGGCCACTCCTCCAGAAAATGCGGCAATGAGAACGTCTGCCATTCCAAATTCATCGTCACCGGTAATAATCGCAATCAGGAAATTCGCTGCAACGTTGATTGCTGCACCGGCAGAGACTTTCAGCACAGACCCTAACATCGAACTTAAACCTGCACCAAAAGCGGCCTTTCCAATCGCATTTGAACAGGCAGAAATCGCTGCTGAGCTAATAGCGTTGACTATGGCCGTTTGGAATCCTTTGGCATCGAGCCGACCACCTGGACCGAGAATCGCGCATGTCGTTAGAAACGCCATTACCCCTGCGATAAGAACATCCCAACACTTGCCTGTAACATCCGCCCTCGATACCGGATCATTGCCACAGTAAGCAAACCAGTTCCCATCATGTCTTGCCGGATCCTCACTGATAAACCGTCCCGACCCTGGCTCGTAGTACCTGGCCCGCATGTAGTAAAGCCCCGAGTCATCGTCCTGCTGGTGTCCTAACGAACCCACGTAACGGTTAGAAGGCGCGCCTTGGTAAGCCGAAGCTCCGCTGGGATGAGTCCCCCACTGCCGCATCGCTCCCCAAGGGTCGTAGGCCCGGCGAGAGGTCAACGTAAACCCACCCGCACCATCACGCAACAAACATGCCGTCATGTTCCCGTGTCCATCGTACACCGGAAACCGTACCGAAGTCGCCGATCCGGTCTTAGAGACCTCCACATAATCAATCCCCCGAGCCCCAAGCCCGTTCCGAACGATCTCCGTGTAGGCACCCCTCGTCGGACCATTCGAGAAAGTCGCCTCCTCAATCGGGTTCTGGCCATCATGCAGATACAAAATCTCCTGCTGCCCCGTCCCCACTGCCAACTTCCGAGTCCTCATCCCATCCGCCCGGTACTCATAAGAAACCACCGCCCCACTCGTCAGCGTGTGCTGAGTCATCCGGTTGAGCACATCCCAAGCGTAAGTCACCGTCACGTCATTGTAAGTTCGGTTGGTTCGGTTACCGAGAACGCCCGTCGTAGGTCGAGCGTTACTCCAAGGAAAAGGTTTTTAAGGATACGAATTTAAGACAAATTTCATCTATCGCGTTGTGATCGGAAACTGCAAATGAAAAATCACTTGTCAGATTCTAATGGTCATCTGAATTAAGATGTTCTTCGGGAATATCTAGCTCGAAAAAATGAAGTTGCATCCGGTGTATTCCTTCGTAGCATCTGCAAAGTTCTTCGATCGATGGAACAAACCAAGTTGTCCGGATTTCATTCGCCAATGATATAAATACCTTGAGTCCGTGAGCTTCCGCAACGCTTAAAATGTCCGCACTTAAGCTGTTTTCTCCATCGGTCCGTATTCGGTTCGATATCGTTAAAGCTGAGTCACATGCGGCACCCACTTGCCAAAGATACTCGCCGCGTTTTAGGGATGACTGCGTATAGTTCACGTCCCAGTGAGTCCGTTCGCCAGTTGCAACAAGGTCTAGGAGGCTTTCTCGATTGGCAATGGACCAGATAAATTCGGATGACGGCAGATTTGGAAAGATGTCCGAGCCGTTATCAGGAAACGCCATTTCTACAAACTGAAACTTAAGACGTAGCACCTCAAGCAAATCATTCAATTTTACGTTACTGCCCCCTTCATCAATGTAGCGAGCGTAATTTCCTGAAACGTAATCAGCAATTCCACTATCTAGGAGAGCTGCCGAGCCGGTTGATGACAGTGGTGCTAGGATTTGAAAGTCCAAGAGCATAAGCCCTAAGTGCAGATCCGCGTCCAGATTTCCTGACAGTAATTTATCGCTAAGTTTTTTTAATTCCTCTAGGGTATCTTGCACTTTATCGGCTCCAAAAGTCCCACGGTCCTGTAGAATTTCCTTTCAGCAGTTCGATCATTACTTTTACTACGCCGATAGCGACTTGGGCAGCGGCACCCTCTCCGAGCTTCATTGCACCAATACCCTCTTTAATCTCACCAATCTTTTGCTGCATTTCGCTAGCCGAACCCATACAGGCTGCGCGTTCTTGGTCCGACAACCCTTCCTCTATAAGATGCTGCCCGATCAATTTTGAAGTTTTGGCAATAATTTCTAGACGCTTTACTATTGCCTTTAAAGCTGCGCTTGTTTGAGCAGTGCCAAACCCCCATCCCTGCCTACTGCTAAAAATGGCATATGCGGTATTAATCAATCCTTCAACTTCTGAGAAGCATCCCGTGCGGTCAACCTTGTTGATTGGATCATTCTCACAGTAAGAGTACCAATTCAGCCCATCCCGAGCGGGATCCTCGCTAATAAACCGACCACTCCCCGGCTCGTAGTACCTCGCCCGCATGTAGTACAGGCCCGAGTCGTCATCCTGTTGGTGACCCAGCGAACCCACGTAACGGTTAGAAGGCGCGCCCTGGTAAGCCGAAGCCCCACTCGGATGAGTCCCCCACTGACGCATCGCCCCCCAAGGGTCATATGCCCGGCGAGAGGTCAAAGTGAACCCACCAGCACCATCACGCAACAAACACGCCGTCATGTTCCCGTGACCATCGTACACCGGAAACCGTACGGAAGTCGGCGAACCAGTCTTAAAGACCTCCACATAGTCAATCCCCCGAGCCCCAAGCCCGTTCCGAACGATCTCCGTATAGGCACCCCTCGTCGGACCGTTCGAGAAAGTCGCCTCCTCAATCGGATTCTGGCCGTCATGCAGATACAAAATCTCCTGCTGCCCCGTCCCCACCGCCAGCTTCCGCGTCCGCATCCCGTCCGCCCGGAACTCATAACAAACCACCGATTCACTGGTGAGCGTGTTTTGAGTCATACGGTTGAGCGCGTCCCAAGCGTAAGTCACATTAAGCTAGCTTAAGGCACAAAATTATTGATCCCCAAATAAATTTTAACGAATTTCATAAAGTTGACAATTATCCAAAGTATTTTCGTTTGTAATTTCATAAGAAAACTCCCTGTGCTCAGCGTAGACTAGAGGCCGTTACTCCTTCTTCTCGCATTGTTTCCCTTAGCAGAAGTAAAGAGTTCCGTAACCGCGCTCAGTCCAGCCTTCCAAATCCTCAATTTCAACGACTCCTCCCCCAAGATTATTTCCATTACTGTCCAGCTCATAAGTATAGACAAGTAACCCTTTCAATAGTTTAATAACGACTTGCACTACATTCTCAGCATACGCGTCTATTTCCGGGGTACCTTCAATCCAAAAGAAGTCGTACATGTATCCGAAGATTGAGTGTAGCTCCACATAGCCCTTGAAACGCACCACTATACTTTCCACACCAGACTTAAGTGGAGCAACCGTTAAATCGCCATTGCGAGTAAGACTCAGAGTGGCTAATTCTGACAGCTCTGTTGAACGAAGCAGGCGATCTCGAATAGTCTGATACTCAGGCGCAAGCTCTTTATATCCCATTTTCAACTGCCCACTCCATCGCCTCCTGCACAAACTTCTTTAGCACTTGATGGTGAGCGATGTTGTAATTAGGACCATTTGAGTCAAACTTTAGCAAATTCTCAGCTTTGCTGAATCGAAAACAAATTTGAGTCCCTAGCGAAGTTGTGTACCTGATCGCTCCTTCTCCTGCTTTACTGATACCGTAGCCAGAGAGAGTCAAACCCAGTGCGGCATACTTTGTCTCAAGAAACAAAACAAGTTGGATCGCTTTGCCCTTACAGACGTTACCAATTTTTAACATAGTTGCCTCCTGTTCGAGACCCTCCATCGAGAACTGAATATCCACTAATGGTGATAAACCAGTAGCGTCTACTTGGTGTATCGGGTTATTGGAAGCGTATCGAAACCAGTTAAAACCGTCACGCGCCGGATCCTCACTAATAAACCGTCCCGACCCTGGCTCGTAATACCTCGCCCGCATGTAGTACAGGCCCGAGTCGTCATCCTGCTGGTGACCTAGCGAACCTACGTAACGGTTAGAAGGCGCGCCCTGGTAAGCCGAAGCTCCGCTAGGATGAGTCCCCCACTGCCGCATCGCCCCCCAAGGGTCATATGCCCGGCGAGATGTCAAAGCAAACCCACCCGCACCATCCCGCAACAAACATGCCGTCATGTTCCCATGACCGTCATACAACGGAAACCGAACTGAAGTCGGCGAGCCAGTCTTAAAGACCTCGACATAGTCGATCCCTCTCGCTCCAAGCCCGTTCCGAACGATCTCCGTGTAATTCCCCCGCGTCGGACCATTCGAGAAAGTCGCCTCCTCAATCGGGTTCTGGCCATCGTGCAGATACAGAATCTCCTGCTGCCCCGTCCCCACCGCCAACTTCCGAGTCCGCATCCCATCCGCCCGGTACTCATAAGAAACTACCGCACCGCTCGTCAAACTGTGCTGAGTCATCCGATTCAGTACGTCCCAAGCGTAAGTAACGGTCACACCATTGTAGGTGCGGCTTGTTCTGTTCCCGAGCACGTCGTTCGTATAACTAATCGTGCTACGTGCCGTCATCCGGTTCAGCGAGTCATAAGTTGCCCCCGCTCGGTTCCCCGCCGCATCATAGCTCCAAGTCTGGTTCGGACTCGATGCACCATCCGTCGTCGAGAAGGAAGTCAGATAGTCCCGTTGCGCCTCGTATCCATAAGTATCCGACCACTCCGTTTGCCAAGCCGTTCCATTCCCGATTTTGCTAGTCGAGCTTGTTCTCAGACCTCGGTTTGCGCCGGTCAGCTCGTAACCGTACTCGTTTCCGATGATTGGCGTACTGGTGTAACTGCTTGAAAACGGACCATAGATAACGCCGTCTCCGACTAGCGTGTCCTTATAAGTTTCGGTCCGCACGAGCCGACCGCCAGCGTCGAATTCATTGTACGTTCTCGCTCTCAACGCCGGCAACTTGTTCCAATCGGCTACGCCGTTCGTCAACGTTGGCGTTTGGGCGAATGCCGCGTTGCAGAGTCGGCCCAAAGCGTCGTAGCCGTAGTGGAACACTTCTGCGGTCGAGCCATCCGGGTTCACTTTGCGTAGCGTCTGAAAAACGCGATTCGGGTTTGTGAGATCGCCTACCGAAACGTAATCGCCGTACTCCCACTTGGCATTCGTACCAAGGAAGGATGTGTATTCCGCCGTTCTTCTGTCTCCCGCAAAGGTGTAGGTGTACGCCGTCGTATAAGTGTCCTGGTTAGGTGCCGTGCCGCGTGTCTGGGTTACCGACTGAACTTGCCCCGCACTTGCCAGAGCGTAGAAGTACGCATCAGAGCCGTCATTTGTCCCGGCATAAGGGAAATACTGGAGGCTTTTCGTGACACCCGTTAGACCATCAACCTCCTGCATTGGCATTCCATTCAAAACTCCAGAAGTACCATATGTGTAAGTGATCAGCGTCCTAGGTGCACCCGTACCCGCAGTTTGCTGGACCGAGAGAACCTTATCGTCCTGATCAAAGTCGGTCAAGAACTCATTGCCCTTAGCATCCTGCACCTTTCTCGCTTTACCCCAGCCCGTGTATTCGAGGGTCGTTGTCGTGCGTGCATTTGGCCCGCCATAATCTTCCGTGATGGACTGTGGCTGTCCCCAACCAGGCGAGCCGTTTGATCCATAGATCGTCGAGGTTGAAACGTACGTGTACGGATTCGTCGTGGCCGACTGAATCTTCTTCACCAGGGTTGATCGGCCAAGAGAGTCATAGGTGAACTCTGCCGAGTATTTTGACGCATCGTTCGGCAGAATCGTTGATCGCCAAGTGCTGGGTGGGTTCGAAGATACATTGTAAGTCGCGTATTTGGCATCGTAAACCCGATACGTCTGCCCCTTCGCCCCACCGGCTGCCGTTGACGGGTAGTAGTCGGTGAAAGAATAGCGATTCGCGTCCACATTGCGGACGGCTTTCTGCTGCCAATACTTCTCTGCCCCCCAGTATGCGTACTCGACGGTCTTCGTACGGTTGGCGGTGCCAGTCGCGGCGTTACCATTATATTCCTTCACCGTCTTTGTGAGAGGATTACCCATGAAGTTGTAGGTCGTGTCAGTTCGGATAGAGAAGCTTGTTCGCGTCTCTGCATTGAGGAGCCGCTCACCTGAAAGATCAGGCTCAGGTTCATTGTTCCCGCCTCGCCGATCAATAGTTGTGATCAGATCTTGCGAGAATCTATTGTAGTACTTTTCGCTATAGTATCGACGGTAGTCCTCATAAAACTCAGGAGTTGAAACTCGACAAACAGGAATCGAGTCAAGTGTTGTGTAGACTGCTTCAAATCCAAATCGATGCGTTTCCCAAGGAAAGTTAAGTTGCGACGGCTCTCCGACATTACGGGCAAACTCTTGGACGGTAAAGGGCACAAGAGCGTGGGACCAACCACTGTAATCCGTGACGTTTCCGTTCGGCGACACAATTCGGTCAACGTAAAGCCCAGCGATCTGAGCATTGAACGGCATACGAATTCGTACATCGTCCTTCAGCTCAAGTGTGGTCGTAAAACCTCTCGCATCCGTTATTGAAGTGACACAGTCAAATCCGTAGTTATATCCGTACGACGTCGTCAAACCCGCAGGCGTCGTGACGGAAGTCAGATTTCCGTTGGTATAGCCATAGTTAACTGTTCGGAACTCGGTGTCGCTCGAACTTTCTTTGTCCGACACTTGCGTGATCCGATTCCCGGTCCAGTTGAAGAGCAAGGTCCTGCCATTTGGCATGTAAACTGAAGTCAGTGGCTTTTCGGTTACCTGTCCGTTCGCTTTATGAAACGTTACGTCCGTTGTGCCGTAGCCATACGTCGTCACGTTCCCTTGTCGGTCGGTAACAGAAGTGACTTTCAAAACGTTAGCGGCTTCTGGTGCCGCCGAAGGATCGTCCCATGGCCGAGTTCCATTCGTGTAGGAACCCTTCTTTTCGTACACGAAAACTGTACCCTCCGTCGTCGTAAGGGTGTTGCGAAGGGCAACTTGATATCGATCCGTGCCCAAGGTCACCCATTCGTACTCCGTGTCGATGACGTTTTTATCCCACGGCGGAGTGGACAGCACGCCATCAACATCCTTCTGAATCGTTTCTTCCTGCCCCCCGGCATCGGTGGCGATCACGGCAACGGGCGGATCAGCCGCAACTTTACCGTTGGCCGAAACCGCATTTGGATCATTAAGTTGAGCACTTGGTCGCTCTTTGAACGTCACCGGCACCGATAGAACGGGCGCTCCCGAGGATTTTACAAGGCCACCGGCTGTAGAACGCACGTCTGCCGAAAGGGTCCAACCTATACCAAATGGGCCCTCATCCATGCTATGCATGGAGTAGGACCGCGTGACGTTAACCGGAATTCCGTAACCGTCTTCGAAGCTTAGGTCCGTTGTGCAGAGGGTAAAGTTCCCCGTCATCAGATTGACCCCCTTGTATACGATATCCCACTTGTTTTGCCCGGCCAAGTAAGGATTCCGTCCGCTCATGCCCTTGAAAGAGCGCTGTTCGGTAGCTGTAAGCGGCCGAGTCGAGTTATTTGCCTTGGCCGCATCATCTTTGACCTGCTTTCTTATCTCTGCCTGCTCGCGAGCGGCCTCGGTTTCGCGCCAGTTATCGGCAATCGGCTTTCCAACGGTCCCAATAGCTCCCGTAGGTATCGACAAGTTCAGCACCGCAATCACGGCGATTGATCGGACGACTGAACTGGCAGCGAATTTTCTTGCTTTTTTCACATTACACCCAATGGTTTGAAAACAATCACGTTTGCGGAGAAGTTAAGGTCATCGGCCGAAGGCAAAGCTGCTTTCCGCTCCCCTCCAATAAGTGAATCGTAGACGAGCGCCGAATCACCGGAGATCGACTTTAAGGTCACGTAGTGCTGGCCACTAAGCCAAATTGCTGGCAGCTGAATTTTCGGTAGATCCTGGCGGCTCACGCGGTAGGCGTAAGAAGTAATGCCGTAGTCAGCCAGGGCCTTCCGCATCGCCTCGATGGTTGTTCCATCATTCGTTGTGCCGCATTTCTTGGCGATCTGGTGATAGTCAACCTTTGTCTTGCCCAGTAACGGTAGTAGGTAAGCGATGGACTTTGGACCGCATACCGAGAGTTCAAATTTGATTGTTTCCTCCTGAGTTTTAATCGCCCGTTCCAACAGATTCTGGTCTTGAGGATCGACCGTACCATTGTTCAAACGAACCAACCGCTTAAACGCCGCGTGCACGATCGGGCTCTTGGGATGACCTTTAATTATTTCGCGAAACTCGCTCTGGGCTTGTTCCTTCTTTCCCTCCGCAACCAGACACACCGCTGCCTGATACCGTGCTTGGTCAGAAAGTGAACCGTAGTCAGGATTGATGACATCCGACCCCTTGTGCGAGTTTGCGGCTTCTACCAAAATCGCACGAGCTTGCTTGAAGTTCTTCTTCTCGCTCGCTTGGTACGCCATCTGAATTCGAGCCTTTGTTACGGAATCTTGCACGGCCGGACTAGTACTGTGAGCATTCTGCTTAACAAACTTTTCAACGGCCCCTTCCGATCTCACCTGCTCAGGCTGGGTTGGCTCACCTCGTCTTTGAATCGCAAACGCAATCAAGCCAATCAGAATCAAACCTATGCCACTAAATGCGCCGATTTGCTTCTTCACGGCTGCGTCCACCGGATTGGCTCGAGACGATCAACGTACCAAACTCTCGGGTGCCCGTCTAACATCGGATAAGTTGCATCGCCTGCCATCCGCGCTGGAGACGCGAAGTACCTCCAGGTGGTCGCAGGAGGTTTGTTCAGATCCTCCTCCTTGTTCAGAATCAGGATCCTGCTTTGGCCCGGAACTGTTGAGCCTTGCCAAGAAACATAGTCTGCGGTTGCCGTATTTGCATCAATAGTCACCTCGTCAAGGGTCGCAAATACTGCCCATTTGTTGTCCCACGTCAAGTTGTCTAAAGACACGTTATAGTTCGGATCGGAAGCCGAGACCGCTGAGGTGATGGTCTTAAGTGATCCAGTTACTCCCGCAGGCGAACTCAAGTACAGCAACGACAACGTCGCAATCTCTGTCGTGCTATTCGGTCCAACCATTGGATAGATTTAAATCCGTGATGCTCCGCTCAAATCGTTACTTTCTGGGTTCATCTGCCCAACAAAGAGACCGCCTCTGAAGAACCAGTCTTTGAAATTGATGTTACGAGCTGGTGCATTCGGATCAACGCCAGGATATTTGTCCCCGACAGGGATGTCACCCAGAGGGTTAGGCTGCCCATACGTTCGCCGCGAATCTACGCTCTGCGACAATGCCAAATCTTTCCGGACCTGGTACGGGAACTTCTCATGGAGAACATCTTCTTTATATTCGAACAAATACAGTCGTCCACTGGTTGAGTACGGATTCCACGCTCGTCCCGCAGGATAGTTGAACGGTCTCGCCGTCACGAAAATCGCATCGTAAGACCGCACATAGGTGTGATAGTTTCGTTTCGTCACCAAGTAACTCTCAAGGTTAGCACCGAGGAGTTCTGTGCCAAGAGGACTCCGCAATTGTGGGAAGTAGTCGGTTACCTCAACCACATCTTTGGCAATCGACGGAATCCAAGCCCCTCCGTTCGACTGGACTACGGACGAGCTTGTCCATGTTTCCAATCCCGTCAACGGGGACGCAATATGAAGTTGCTGCTGTTCAACAGCTCTCGGCAAAATATCCCCCGCTTGATACCCCGACAAGACCGGCACAACACCATTTTCATTCGGCAAGTATGTGTCGACCGGTGAGTGGAAATGCTTGAATGTGACTCCTCCGCTGTCTGTTATCACCGAACCCGAACTCGTCCCGCACGTTACATCCAGATCATCGTTGTTTTCGTCATACAGAGCTATGCAGCTGAAAGCTATGCGGTGATTCTCCCACGCTGGGTCTTGTGGGTCGCTCCAGTCTGGGTCTGGATAAATGCCCGCCCCACCTTGATAGAAGTAGAAGTTCCCGTTGTGGAAAACAGGGTTTTCAGTCCCCTGCCCAGTCCAATAAGACGCAGGATCACCCGGCCTAGGCTTTGCCCATTTCCCAGGCGTGGCTCGCATTTTTACGGTAAACGTATGCCCCGGATTGTTTCCCAGGTGCCCGAACGCATCGGATTCTTTTCGCTCCGTGCCAAGCACGGCACGGACCGAAGAGTAGTAAAAGTCCGCATTCCAAGGATGTTGAGCTAAGACAGTGCCGACGGTCATCGCAACTAAAACTACAGCTACAAATTTTAAGATGTTGTTCAAATCTGCCCCTATCGGCTCTGGCCTAGGGAAAGTATAAGACAGATTGGGTCGAAAATTATGTTAAGAGTTTGTACTTTTTTGAAAATTTCAGGAAATTTTGTGTTTCCGCTTCGGAAACATTCAACGACACTCTGCCGTTCATCTTCTTCCTAACGCCCGTTTGCAGTTAAAGCCGTCTCAAGACAATACACAGCGGCTGGATAATCTTGAAAATCAGTGGTTGACGATTGCCTCCTTTCCCGTCTTTAGATGTGAGAGGAGAGCTCTTCTCCCGCTGTCCCTTCGGCAAATTTATGTCGCGCCCCGTACGCGGGAAGTGTAAATAATAAATTTCCGGCCCCGCCATGCAAGGCCAGTCAAGGCGATCCAGAGCCACCAAAGCGCCCCTAAAACGGTGTAATTAATTAATCCGGCTGGGGGGGAACGTTAATTAATTCCGTCCAACGCCACCACAAACCCGAGCCTCCGAACAAATCCGAACTAACCCGAACCAGCCCCGCTTCAGCCATCATGAAGCCATGGCCGACCGAAAACGGATGAATCCCAGAACCATCCTCTGGTCGTCCGTCATCGTCCTCTCCGTAGCCGGGACCATCTTCGCCGGATTCCTGCTCAGCCGAAGCCAGGCCCAGCAGTCCGAGGTCGGAAAGCTGCGCCGAATCTTCGTCGCCTGGCAGCTCTATCGGGAGGACCACGACGGCGTCATGTCGCCGAACCTCAACGTGCTCCGCTACCGCCTCGCCGACGACGCCGACCTGATCGCCAACGACGACCCCGACCGGAAAGGTCCATCACCATTCCCGATGGACCCCGCCCTCGGAGCCGCATCGGGAAGCTCCGAAGTCCGGATCAGCTACCCGTACGTCGGAGCCTTCGCCATGGCCGGAAAGCTGACGGACCGAATCGAGCAAATCTTCGAGAAGCCAAAGCTCGGCTTAATGACCAACCCGTGGACGGGCAACGTCGACCCAAAGGCGAAAACCTTCGACGGCCCATTCCTCAGGCTAAACGCCTTCGGAACGGTCAGAACGGTCCCTGCCAAAGGCAAGCAAAGACCGTTCGCCGACCCGAAGCGGCACTTCTTCGAACCTTAGCCGCGTCGCTTCTTTCGAATCGGCTTCCGAACGGGCTTCTTCACCACCGCCGCCGCAACCCCCGGCTGGGCTGGCGTCACCGAATGGACCACCAAGCTACCGCCAACGTTCGTGCTGAGGAAAAACGCCCCGTTGCCGGTAAAGCAAATCGGCGACCCGACCGAGTTCTGGTCGTTCAAAACCGCGACTTTCTGGAAGGTCGTCGAATTCCAAACGATCACGCTCCGATCCGTCGAGCTCGTCGCAATGAAGCGTCCACTCGGCGACCAAGTCGCATTCGTGACCCAGTCCTTGTGCCCCATCAACCGGGCCAGTCGAACGCGAGACTTAGCATCCCAAACCATGCTAACCCCGTCCCGACCGGTCGTAACAAATCGCGTACCGTTCTTGTTGTAAGAAACGTCGAAGGTCCCTTCGTTGGCGGGCTGGCTCAAAATGCCAACCACCGCGCCGGTCTTCGCGTCATAAACCCGACCGACGTCGCCCAGAATCCCGGTGGCAATCAGGTTCGCCGAAGCCGGATTGAACTCGCCGCCATAAAGGTTGGAGCCCTTCCCAAGGATCTCCCGCTCTTCCTTCGGCGTATTCAGCCCCAGGTCCTGAATGTCAATCGCGTCGTCTTTGCCAACGCTCGCAAGCAGCGTCCGACCAACGTTAAAGCTCACCTTCTGAATCCCGCGCGTATGGCTTCGGTACTCCTGCACCTTCGCCCCCGTCCGAGCATCTTCAATGAAGACTCGCCCCGTCTCGTCGCCGGTCGCAATCCAAACGCCGTCTCGACTCCAAGCCGCCGCATAAGCCGGCCCCGGATGCTTCGCCAACTTCCGCACGGTCTGCCGAGTCTTGGCGTCGATAATCTGCACCGAGCCATCCTCCAAGCACAGCACCACCTGCGTCCCCTGCGGCGCCGGAGCCATCGCCACCGGCCGCACCCCTTCCGAAACCTTCACCACCGAAATCGAAACACTCGGTGCCTGGCCCACTAGCATCATTGCTGAAAAAATCATCGTTCCTCCATGACAATGGATATAGACGCTTGTAAGATTCGCAAGTTAGCGGTCTAATACGCTGTATGAGCGCACAACCGCTTCTCTCGGGCTGGACCGTGGACTATGGCGACGGCCCGCAGGCCATCACCATCCCGCACGCATGGAACGAAGACCTGCCCGTTTTCGATGAAGGCCCGGTTGTGTACGAGCTCGAGCTGATCATTCCGCAGGACGCCCAAGTCCTCCGCTTCCACGGCGTCAGCTACGCCGCGGACGTGCTCATCAACCGCGAAGTCGTCACCCGCCATCGCGGAATCTGGGACGCCTGGGAAGTGCCGATTGAGAAGTACCAGGGCCAAAGCGTTCTCCTAACCGTCCGCGTCACCAAAAACGGCGGTCTCAACTACCCCGTCGAAGAAGCCGCCAGCGGCTTCCTGCCCTATGTCTTCCACACCTTCGGCGGCATCTTCCGCGAAGTCGAAATCGATACCACTCCTGCCGCTGCCCAATCCGTGCCGGCAAGTCGAGCATCCGTAGACGGCCCGCACATCCTCGTCGACGGCGCCCCCTTCTACATGCGCGGCATCCTCCACTGGGGCTGGTATCCCGAACTCGGCCATCCAAACCCGCCCGAAGCCACCATCCGCGCCGAGCTTGAGCAAATCCGCTCCTTCGGATTCAACACCGTCAAGTTCTGCCTCTGGGCCCCGCCCCATCGCTACCTCGACCTGCTCGCCGAATACGGCCTCGTCGGCTGGCTCGAACTCCCGCTCTGGAACCCATCCAGCCAACCCGAGCGCCTCGGCCAAATCCGAACGGAACTCGAAGCCATCGTCCGCCAATACGCCCACCACTCGTCCATCATCGCCTGGACCATCGGCTGCGAACTCGGCGAAGGCGTCCCGGTCGAGTTCCGCCAAGAACTGGTCGAACTCGTCCAGAAAACCACCGGCTGCCCCCTCGTCCGCGACAACTCCGGCGGTGCCGAAATGTACGGCGGCGACCTCCGCGAGTTCGGAACCTTTGACGACTTCCACCCCTACTGCGACACCCAGTTCTTCCCAAGCGTCCTCGACTGCCTGAACACCGGCAACCACGGCGAACGCCCAACCCTCCTCGGCGAAACCAACGACACCGACGTCCACCGCAACCTAGAAGCCCTCCGAAAAGTGGACCCCTTCTGGGCCAGCTCGGATGTGAACCGAAACGCAAAAGGCGTCCGCTGGCAATACGACCTCCCGCACTTCTTAACCAAAAACCGCTTCGCCACCGCCCCCACCGAAAACCGCCACTTCCGGCTCATGGAATCCAGCCGCCAGAAGGCGCTGTTCGTGCGAAAAGCCGTCACCGAGCACGTCCGCGCTCGGCCCAACTTTTCAGGCTACGTCATCACTGGGCTGCGAGACACCCCAATTTCGACGGCTGGATTCATGGATGATTGGAACGCCGCCCGATTCGATCCGGGCGAAATCGAGACCTGGAACTCGACCGATGTCTTCTACCAAATCCCCGTCCGTCGTCCAAGCTGGAAGCACGGCGGAAATCGCCCCGGCTACGCCGATTCTCGAAACCACTTTGTCGGGCGAATCCTTCTGAAGGTCGGCCTGGCCGTTGAGCAAAGCAAAACCGTCGAAGTCCGCTGGAGCATCGTGAGCTCCGAAGGCATCATCGTGGCGGAAGGGCGAGGCGAAACGGTGTCCATTCCCAGGCTATCTGCGCGAAAAGTCGCCGAAATCCACTGGCAATGCGATCAGCCCGGCGAGTTCACGTTGGTCGTCGAAGCCCCAGGCATCCGCAATGCCTGGCCCATCTGGGTCCTCTCTCGACCCAACTTCGAAGGCTGGACGATCCACGACCCGGCAGAAGTCCTCACTGAGCTGACCGGAACGCCAGACGGCGTGGGTCGAATCTCCACCCGGTTCCGCCCGGAAAGCCGTCCCTCGATCCAGTTCCTCCTGGACGACGCCAGCCTTCCCGCGCCGTTCTGGCGAGAATCGGCATATGAGTTCTTCGATGCCGAGTTTTGGCAAGATCTCGGGTTTGCGGAACGATGGGAGCGCCTGATGCCCATCTCATGCGATCGGGTGATCGACATTGACTACATCGCAAAATTCTGGGGCCGCGATTACCAGGTTCTCATGAATCGAGTGGACGTTCGAACCTACGAAGCAGCCCCCGTTCTCGTGCGCTATCCGCACGGCTATGTTACGACTTTGCGCCCATTTGGCGGACTAGGCAAACAACCGCAAGGCGTCACCAACAACCCGGCTGGCTCTCGATTCTTGAGCCGACTGATGCACTTGCGCTACTTAGGCGCAACACCGTAGCCGCGCTTCGCCACATAAACGCCCCTAAACTCAACGCAAACCCGGCCGTGGGCAATTACCGCGACGTCTACGGCCGTCCATGCCAATCCTGCTCGCCCATACCGGCTCACGAATTCCGAAAAACGGTCTTCAGTAACGCTCGCCACAACGGTGAAATCCTCTGAGATCGGCGCTCGGTACTTCAGCCGGCTGCGCTGCACCACCAACGGGGCATCGGAAAGCCCATTTTCCGATAGTTCATGGCTCACCAAAACCCAACCGGCAAGGGTGGCAAGTGAAGCGAGACTTCCTCCAAATGCTGTCCCATGATGGTTTATGTTTGGAGTAAGCGGGCACTGAATCTCGATCTGATGCCCACCGACGACTGCGACCTTCGCTCCCATCTCGGAGGTGATTGGCAAATGTTGGTGCAGAAACTTGGTCCACTCAGCCGGCGTCACGTTCGCTGGTTTACCGTATCAAACGCCCACAAAATTATGGGGTTGGCTCGAACCGAAAGTTGGCGTACATTGGTTATAGGATGGCAACCGCAGGGATCGCGCTCGCAATGATTTCGGTCTTCGTACAGTCCGAAGTTAAGCTTCCCCGCTACGTCTTGCTGAGCATGGCACTCAACGATCAGGCGGCTCTGGAAGACCTTCGCCTGACCCCAGCCCAACGATTGCGGCTTGAGCAAGCTCAGTCGAGCACCAGTGACATCACGCCCTCGGAGCGATATCAGCTCACCGGTGTTTGGCGATTCCAGCGACAAGGGGCCCTCGCGGTCGTCCGCTGGTTTCCATCACTTTCTCCAGCGCAACAGAAGCGATTTTCTGAGCTAAGCCTTCGAACAGCCGGCCTCATGCCTTGGCTGGACGATCGAGCCAAAGACACCTTTTCTCTATCTGACGAGAGCATGTCGAAAGTCGCCGTGCTTCTTGAAAAGTACAACCCATACCGACTGATCCCCGAGCCAAAATTTGTAGCCCCAAAAAAGAACGCCCCGAGAGCAACCCTTTACGATTACTGGGAAGATCGCCGCCGAAGGGAAGGAGAGCACCGTCAGCGGATGGCATTTGAGTCGCAAAAGCTCGTGTATTCGATTGTGCAAAATTTGTCGGAGCCCGATCGAAGTCGAGTCCAGGAGATGTATGGTCGCCCCTATGCTTCGCGCTACATCAGCCCAGCCGGTTCTGTTCGTGCGGTAATGCTACGGGACGTCAGTGATCCAGAACGGCTTCGGGAGATCGGTACTGATCCAAAGTATGTTCGACAAGCAGAAGCGGTCCGCGCTGTCCAGCGTAAGTCTCCGATCTACACGCAGAGGGCAATGCAACGCCTAACCGAGAGACGGCTCCAGAAACTCAGCAATGAAAATGTGGAGCGTCTGTTTCAGTCCGCGGTTCAACATGCCGGTCCGAGCGCGCTCCTTCTGCCTGAAGTCGTGGAGGCGCTCAACCTCGTTCCTCAACAGTCTGAAAGTATCTATATGGTTCTACTTTCGTGCGCAGGCGCTACGAGTCCAGCAGATAACGCACGCATCGAGAGCGTTCTGACCCCTGCGCAGTTGCAGAGATGGCAACAACTAGCCCAAACCAATTTGAACGTCTCGACCAACCCAAACCGCGCTATAGCTTCGCTCTAACGCGTGGCCGCGAACAGAGAAGACTGCGCGTTTTCCTTTCCTTCTTCTCGATACACCGATTCGTACTTCTTTGCGTTTGCGGAGAGCTCACTTGCGGGAAACTCCGTGTAAACGCGCTTTAGTAGATCTGCCGCCCCGTTGTAGTACGTTGCCGAAGTTTCGTATCGCCACCAGCTGTTGAAGTCGGCGAGTCGGCGGGTGGCCGTCGCAGCACGATAAAGCGCCTTGGCCGTGGTCGCTTCCTTAGGATGCTCGCTCGCAATCTCCAGACATATTCTCCGAGCTTGCGCCAGTGCCTCATGTTCGAAACAGTGTTCGCTTACCGCGCTCTTATCGGATTGGTCCGTGATTCCCGTGTTCAGTCCGACCAGTACGCCGCGTCCGCCTTGCCACAACGAAGCATTGTAGAGTAGAAGGTTTCGGCGATTGTAGAAATAGCTTGCAAGCTCATACTTGGCCGATGCTTTCGCGCTACCCGACGATCGCGCAATTTTCTCTTCAAGCGCCTTTAGGTCGCGACTCGTCTGCAACGGGTCAGGAATAGTGTCCAGAAGGCCAGACTCGTCTTGGAGCCAGGCATAGTTACGTTCGCCAACCTCTGCGAGCTTCTTTCTTCGAGCCTCGGGAATCGAACTAAAGGCCGCTTCCGCCTCTGCATATCCACCTTTGCGAAGTAGTCGATACCCGTACGCGAGCCGGTATTTGTCGGCATCAGGCTGAGCCTTCCTCTCGGTTGCCACGAGGTTAATCTCTTCGGGACTCATGCGGACGTCAAGCAAATACGCAACATCCATGCGGTACTCAAGCTTTTCGAAATCTGCCAGAGCCAGCACAAGTTCCTTGTTCCGAATGTGCAAAGAAGCCCGATACTCAATCGCCGGATTCTTCAGGTAGCTCTTGGGGTACTTCGATTCGAATTGCTCAAGGATTTTCAGGGTCTCAGCTTGCTTGCCTTGCTTTTCGTAGGCGGCAGCAAGCACATAGGACGCTAAGTCAGCGCCCTTTGCCGTTGAAGGAATGTTCTTTGCAAGCACGATAGCTCGCGGATAGTCCTTTGCCAAGAAAGCAATCTCGGCAACTCTGGCCGCAAGTTCCGGTCGAAGCTGTGGGTATCGGTCTGTTACTTCTTTGGCCAAAGCACTAAGCGCTTTTAGGTCTGCTCTCGGATTCTCATCTTCCCAACTACGATAGAAGTGATAAAGCCTAAACGCTAGATACTCTTCGGCGAGCGTCTGGTCCGCGAGGATTCCGGCTCGGAAAGATTTCGCTTGGGCGGGCGAAAGTCGCAGGTACGCCTTCCTAAAACTACTGAGTGCACTGAGCTCATCGCTCTCTTGAGTCGCACTGCCGACCAGCCGAAGATATCGCAATGCCGCTTGATCGTATTTCTTGTTTGCAAACACCGGTCGCACGAGCCAATGCTGAGCATTCCAGCGAAATCGAGTGGCCGCGGGATCCTGAGTAATCGCCTGGAACCGAGTGACTGCCGCCAAACCCAGCGATCGATTTTTTGGTACCGGACTGCCCTCAAATGGGTAAGCCGCGTCCATTCCCTTCCTTGCTGCCATCACGGTTGCGGGCAACTTTCGTGGACCGTTTAGCCGAGCCGCCTGCCCAAACAGAGCCGCCGCCTTGGCCGAGTCCTGCTCGGCATCCGCTCGAACGTACAAGGCAAAAGGCAACACGACGGGACTCGTGATCGAAGCGAGTTCCGCAACACCAGAACCCACCTTGCTGCCTTCCTTCCGATACGCAGCAAAGAATCGTCCCCAATCGGCAGACGGCTTGGCTGCCGCGAGTTGAGTGGCCTCTCGCAGCAGCCGATACCGCTCAATCTTCCCCTGGGTGAAATCAAACTGAGCCTTTGCCGTGATGCTGGCCGCGCGGTAGTTCTGCTTTGCGAGCTCCGCGGCAAGTCGCCCATCGAGCTTGGTCGCCTTTTCTTCTCGCGTGTAAATATCGTTCTCAGATTGGTAGCGGTTGTTGTAGAAAGGGTTCGATCTCGGAGACCGCTCGTCCCAGCTAGATATCACCATTGGCGAAGGCGGCACGCCCCAGTCGACATCCGGGGAGTTGAAATAGACCGTATCGTAGAATTCGCCGGTACAGGCCAGCACCAAGGCGCTTGCCGCGATGCTTCCAATCACAAAACCCACCCGTCGTGTCGACATTATTTCAATTCTAACCGAACGGGTCTGTAAGTGACGGTCTTGCCCGAGATTGACTTCACCGTCACCGTAACGACTAGCTCTCCAATTCCTTCTGCCATCACGTAAACGACTGTCTTTTGCCCGGCCTCCAACCCTGGCCCGAGCAGGGTCATCTTTGAAACCAGCTCCGGAGTGGTGCCGGAGGATTTAAGCCGACGCGATCTGACTTGAGAAATGGTCACCCCACGCCATTCAAGATCGACCCGCATCCCTCTAGGGTCGAGGCTCATCGTCGTGAGGTCACCTTGGACCAGCTTGATTGCCACCTCGTTCTGCAACTTGCCATTCGCGTCCACAAGCGCCGCAACGTCGCGTCGAACTTCGGTCTCTATGTTCAGCCCGACGTCAAACCCTGGTTTTAGCCCGGTCCAGATTTGCGGCGTCTCATCCCCGGTCCAACGATACAGGATGACCCCCTGCCGCTTTCCGCCCGGAAGTTTGCCGAGGGCTTCCATAAACTCGCGAACCGTTTCCGGTCCCGTAACCGCGTATACCAGTCGGTACCCCTTGCCCCGCCCATCCGCTCCCGCTTTCGTCGCACGGAACCGCACGAGTTGCTCTCCATGGTTCGATGTGTGCTTCTCGAATTCCATTGCGGGATGTCTATATGCTTGTTCCAGCGTGAGGCCGCGGTGCACCGTCACAAACCGTCCTCGCTCATCGAACAGGTAAGCCTGACTGTATGCCGGAATGCCAATTCGGTACCAGTGCCCGGATTCGTTGAGCTTCTCAACCGTGCGCTTTAGTTGTCCAAAGTCGCTCAGGTGCATCTTCTCAGGTCCCTCGAAGAGGTACCCCTCATACAGCTGCGGCACGGTCCAGCTTGTCGCTTCTTGAAGCTCCTTAAACTCCGGCGTTCCGACCCATGATTGAAGTGCGGTGACCGAGACTTCACGATTCGCTAACCGTTCACGAATCTTGTGCACCAACTTCGCATAATCTTTTAGCCGACTCTGCGGCAAGTCGAAGTCCAGTTGAATCCCTATGACGGTTAGCCCGGCGTCTTCGGCCAGTGTCTCGTCGGCATTGTAAGCATTGCCGATCTCGTCGGCAATCTGTCGAATCAGAAGTTCTTTCTTTTCGGAGCTGTCAGTTATATTCGACGAATCGCCCAGCGCGGAAGCGATGTGCCGAAGTGCGCCTGCGTCTGCGTTGTAAACGAGCCGGACGCCAATCTTCTCGCTTTGCTTCCACTCCTGCCGAAGGTGAACTAGGTACCGCTCGCCGTCGTAGGTTAGGGTCCCGGCTCGTACATAGATCTCAATTAGCCCGGCGCTCTTTGCCTTGCTCGCCTGGGCCAGCGTCACTTCGACCGGGCTGTGCCAGTACCATGCTCCGACCTTCGGTCTGTCGGGCGGACCTTCAATTCGGCAGCCAAAAAGCAGTAGGCAAACCGCAAAAAAACTAAGGACGCGCATTTCGGAAGCCATCGAGCATGGACCATGCCGGTTGATCATTCTGGATAGCAGGTCCAGTCGTGGGGCCAGTCGTTAGGGGCTGAGTCGCTTTAGCCGCAACGAGCGCCAGCTCCGGCCCGGGTTCTGGAACACTCCAAGTCTCTAAAAAAGTAGCCAGCGTCCCCGTGTGAATGTGGCCGGACCGGAACGTTTCATCCGCCAGCAAGTCGATAATCAATCCGGCGTTAGTGTCGACACCGAGAATATGAAGGTCCAACAACGCGGCACCCAGCCGATGAACTGCCGTCGCCCGATCGGGTCCATGCGCAATGATCTTGGCCAGCATCGAGTCATAGAAGCGGCTCACCTCATCGCCGACTTCGAAGCCGGAATCAACCCTGATGTGGGGATTTCGCGGAGTAAGCCAAGCTCGAATTTTGCCCAACGACGGCACGAAGCCTTTGCCTGGATTCTCGGCAACAATTCGGGCCTCGATGGCGTGGCCAAAGATCTCACTTCGCTCCCCATCAACCAGTCGTTGCGGGAATGGGAGCGGCAGACCAGACGCCACTCGAATCTGTTCCGCGACCAAATCGACGCCCGTAATCGCCTCGGTGACCGGATGCTCAACCTGCAATCGTGCATTCACTTCGAGGAAATAGAACGCGTCGGTCTCGGGATCGACAATGAATTCTGCCGTCCCTGCGTTCTCATACTCCGCCGCCAAAACCAGCTTGCGCGTTGCCTCTCGCATGGCTTCCCATGGCACTTCGCGGGCAGCCGGGGCCTCTTCGATGAGCTTCTGGTGTCGGCGTTGGATGCTGCATTCTCGCTCAAAGAGCGTAGCCACATTCCCGTGACCGTCCGCGATGAACTGAACCTCCACGTGCCTTGGGTTTCGAACGTACTTCTCGACCAGCATTGTTCCGTCGCCGAATGACTTGAGTGCTTCGTCCGAGGCAAGGTGGAATTCGTCCGCAAAGGCGCTTGGGGCATGGACGATGCGCATCCCGCGCCCACCGCCGCCACTAGATGCTTTCAGCATCACCGGGTAGCCGATGCCTTCCGCCGCCTTCTGCAGTTCTTCGAGGCGTCCCTGGCCTTCGAACCCAGGCACGGAAGGAACTTCAGCGAGGCGAGCAAGCGCTTTTGCGTCCGCTTTAGTTCCCAGCTTCCGCATTGCCGCGCCGCTTGGCCCAACAAACCGGATTCCTGCGGCGATACATGCTTCCGCAAACTCGGCTCGTTCGCTGAGAAATCCGTAACCAGGATGGATAGCGTCTGCCCCGTGTTCGATTGCGGCCGCCAAAATCAGGTCTGCAAGAAGGTAGCTCTCGGAGGCCGGACCCGGGCCGAGACGAATTGCAACGTCTGCCTCACGCACAAAGCGCAAACCCGCATCGGCATCGCTGTAAACCGCAATCGTTCGAATCCCCAATTCACGGCACGTTTGAAAAATCCGGCAGGCAATCTCGCCTCGGTTCGCGACAAGTAGAGACTTAATCATTTACCACCCCAATTCGCTTTCCGCTTCTCTAGAAATGCGGTGATCCCTTCCTTCGCTTCTTCACCCGCTCGTGTTTTCGCAAGTAACCCCGCGGCCTCGGGGCCATCGAGTGGTGCGGAAATGGCCAATTGCTTGCTGGCTCGAACGGCAAGGGGGCCGTTTGACAGAATCGCCTTGAGCAACCTTTCCACCGCGCCCACTAACTCCGTCTCGTCCACCACCGAACTCACTAGTCCTATGTCCTTGCCTCGCGCAGCATCAAACGGCTGGGCGGTGACAAAGAGCTCTCGCGAATAGCTTCCGATCTTTCTTAAAACAAAAGGTGAGATAGTCGCCGGAATCAGTCCGAGCTTCGCTTCACTAAAAGCGAAGAGAGCCGTTGAACTAGCGATCACGATATCCGCGGCCGCAACAATTCCGCACCCACCACCGAAACACGGGCCATGAACCTGAGCAATTACAGGCACCGGACATCGATAGACCGCATCGAACATCTCGTACAGTTTTAAGGCATCGGCAGCGTTTTCTGCCTCGGACTGAGTGGCTTGCTCCCGCATCCAGTTGAGGTCTCCACCGGCGCAAAAGGCTTCCCCTTCGCCTCGAATCACAACGGCGCGATCACTTTCGGTGATCCCGGAGAGTGCCGTAGTCAGCGCTTGGATAAGCGAAGCGTTGAACGCGTTTCGAACCTCGGGACGGTTGAGCCCCAAGTGCAGAACGCCGTTTTTCCGCTCTTCGATGAGCATGGCCAAGTATGGCTCAGATACCCGTCAAGCGGCATGTCACAATGACCAAGTGCCACCTGAGGTTCGCTTCACCTCTGACCGTTTCACTGTTTCCCGGTTCGATCTGGCAAAGGTCGGCGCGATCACCTACTTCAAATCGTTCTGGTGGTTTGCGCTCACGATCCCGCTATTCGGGATTTTCGCTTTCGCATTTGGAACAGGAATCCTTCGGGCGATCGGAGCAATGGCGATCCTGTGGCCGCTCACCATTCCGGGACGAGCATTTCTTGCATCTAGCAACTCGAGTCGCTTGTTCACTCGAGGATGCAAAGTGCTGGGCGACGAAACCGCGCTCTACTTCCAAGGTGACAACAATGATGGGATGAAGCTGGTGCGAGAATCGTTCCGTCGAATCGAATCGCAAGGCGACCTTGACCTCGTTCACACTCGGCGTCTTGGCGTCATTCCAATACCAAAAGCCGCGTGGTCCGAAGCGGACTACGCGGCTTTTCGAGCGGAATTAAGCGAGTGGCAGAACGATTTATCGCGAACTTAAGAACTGCGTCAAGGGTGAGTAGAACACCATCGCAGCAATCACCGCGACTGCGCACAGAACACAGGTGTTCTGGATTGCCGGTCGGAAGCGCGCAAAGCTGATCTCCTCGGTAGGGCAATCGGTAAGCGCTACGAGTCGCGCAATGTTGAGATAGTAAGCCGCGCTCACGATACTCGAGACCGCCAGCACAACTGCGAGCGGCAGCAGGTCTGCATTCAAGGCATCTTGGAAAATCAATAGCTTTCCGAAGAATCCACTGGTTGGCGGAAGCCCCATCAGCGAGACCATGAACACTACCATGCAAGCCGCGGCCACACGGGAGCGTTGCCAAAGTCCTCGAAGGTCATCGAGTCCGGTGGACTCTTTGCCGTCGTGGGCAAGCAGCGAGATCACGGCAAAGGAGCCGATCGTCATCAAGGTGTAGCTGAGAACGTAATAGATCACCGTCTCGGGCCCGATTCGACCTGGGTTCTTTCCGTGCGCAATCAGCGCGACGAGGATGTAGCCGGCGTGAGAAATCGAGCTATAGCCAAGCACACGCTTTACGTCCTTCTGCATCAGCGCAACGATGTTTCCGTAGAGCATCGTAAGCACCGCGATCAAACCCAACGCCGGCGCCCAGATGGCTTGCATTGCGGTTGCTGACTCAAGCAACCGAAAAAGGAAAGCAAAGGCGGCCGTTTTTCCAACCGTCGCCATGAAGGCAGTTACGTTGGTCGGAGCACCTTGGTAAACGTCCGGCGTCCACTGGTGGAACGGGAAAAAGCTCGCCTTGAAGCCAAGTCCGATGAGAAGCAGAGCCAGACCGAAGGCGAGCAATGCCTGCACGTTAGGATCCTTCGATGCCCAAGCCAGACCAATCCCTTCGATGCCGAGCCCGCCGGTTGCGCCATAGACGTTTGCAATTCCGTAAAGGAGGAATCCACTGGCAAAAGCGCCCAACAGGAAGTATTTCAGCGCGCTTTCTTCGCCCTTCTCTTCAACGCGGCTGATACCGGCCAAAACGTAGAGCGCGATGCTGAGGATTTCTAGGCCGACGAACATGACCAGCAAGTTCTCGGTGCAGCACATCATCATGGCGCCGACCGTGCTCCAGAGCATCAGCGGATAGAACTCACCGAACGGAATCTTCTTCTCACGAAGATAGCCCTCAGAAAAAGCGATTGTAGCGGAAGCCCCAATGACGCAGACCAATTGCATGGCCAGTCCAAACTGGTCACGGATGATCGTTCCGGCAAAGCTCGTCTCAGTTTCAAGGCCAAACTGCCGAATCAGCATCGCGGCCGCCATGAGGAGACCAATTTGGGATGCCCAAACGATTAGATTGTTGTCTCGCTTTGGAAACAGCATTTCCAAAATGAGGGCAAAAATCCCTGCCACCGCAACCATTGCAATGGGGAGCACCATGCTCCAGTTTGTATTCGGCATCAGTGTCTGAATCATCGAATCTCCCGGTTCTCGTCCACGTTCCCGTGAAGGCGAGCAGATGAAATTAGTCTTTCGGATCCCGCTCGAATGTATTGGCCCTGCATTGGATCTTCAAGGGCAACTCGGATCGTCACTTCTTCGGGCTTGTCCTTCCACGATGGTCGCTTCGTTGCCTCGCTAATGGCCATCAGTCGCGTCGCCTGCGTACTGGCTTCCATCGGACCAAAGAATAGGTTCGGATACAACCCGCCAACGAACACGAAGAAGACTAGGACAAAAGCGGGCAGCGCTTTGCTGACCGGAATGTCTTGCCAGTCTGGCCCTTCCGTAACCTTCACCGGTCCGTAGAAGACCTTCTGGAACATCACGAAGAGATACACCGCACCGAGGACCACGCCTAGGCCGCTGGCAATCGCGAAGCCGGGGGAGAGTCCGAAGAGACCCCGCGCGCCGGTTTCATAGGCGCCCATCAAGGCGAGGAACTCACCGATGAATCCGTTCGTTGTCGGAAGACCAACGCTTCCAAGCATGCCGAGCAGGAATAGTCCCGCAAAGAGCGGCATCTTGGCCTTTAGGCCGCCGAAGGCATTCATGTCGGCCGTTCCGTGCTTCTCGACGAGGTATCCGACCAGAATCACAAGCAAGCCGGTGGTGATTCCATGGCTGAATTGCTGGAAGGAGCCGCCGATCATGCCCTTGTAGGACAAGCTGAATATGCCGAGCAGCACGAAGCCCATGTGCGACAGTGACGAATAGGCAATCATCCGTCGCATGTCGGTTTGCGCAATCGCGACTAGCGCCCCGTACAGGATTCCGATCGTGGCAATTGCCATGAACACCGGTGCTTGGGACTGAACGGCTTCTGGGAAGAGCGGTAGGCAGAACCGCAGGAAACCGTAGCTTCCCATCTTCACCATCACGCTCGAGAGAATTGGGCCGGCAGTTGGCGATTCAGCGTATGTGTCACCGATCCACGAATGGAACGGGAAGGCCGGCGTTTTGACCATGAACCCAAGCGCCAGTGCCCAGAAGATAAAGGTCTGCGCCTGAAGGGCGTTCGCCCAAAACTTTCCGCTAGCGACCGAAGCTTGAATGTTGATGATGCTGAAGTCGAGCTGTCCGGTGACCTTCTGGTGTTGAATAGCCAGCGCAACAATACCAACCAGCATAAAGATCGAACCGGCGAAGGTGTAGATTACGAACTTCGCTGCCGCCTTGTTTCTGTTCGGTCCGCCCCATAGGCTGACCAGGAAGAACATTGGGATCAACGTGAGTTCAAAGAAGCTGAAGAACAGAACGAGGTCCAGCGCGCAGAACGAGCCGAGCATCGCGGTTTCGAGAAGCAGCACCAGGCCGAAGAATCCACGAAGGTTCTTAGTCGTGTCCGGGGTTGCCACCACGATGATCAACGTCATCAGCGTGGTGAGCACGGTGAGCCAGAACGAGATGCCGTCGTACCCAACCAAGTAGCGAATGCCCAGATTTTCAATCCAAGAAACTGATTCGACCGCTTGGAACAAGTAGGTTCCAGAATTGGATTTGCTCAGAACCGCGAGGTTAAGACCAAGCGCGACCGTGGTGAAAAGGACTGCAATGCTCTTGATGTCCTTCTCCTTCTTCACGAAGCCGAGGAGTTGCAGAAGCAAAGCGCCGATAGCCGGGAACCAGATGAGAGCGCTTAAAGGGACGTTCATTTTCCACCTCGATTCACGACGAACAGGAAGTAGCCCACAAAGCCAACTCCACCCAGCAGCATCAGCATCGCGTAAAGTCGAACCGCACCGGTCTGAATCTGTTGGAGCCAGCCGCCAAAGTTTCGCGTTCCCGACGCTGATCCTTCGACCGCGCCGTCGATGACCTGGTCCTCAAGGAATGCACTGGTTCCGATGGCAACGTCTCGTCCGCCTTGGGCGAAAAGATTTGTTAGGAGGGCATCAAAGCCGAACTGGTTTGCCGCGGAGCGACGCCATCGAGCCCACTTCGTTTCGTCCAAACCTTCCTTTGCGGGCAGCCCACCGATGTAAACCAACACGCCAGCGACGAGGCCAAGGCCAGCCGCAATGTAGCTGTAGATTTCCAAATTCGGCACCTCGTGCTTCAGCTCGCCGAGCTGCGAAAGTCCGGATGGATAAAGCCAATGCTCAAATCGCTTCCCTTGATTGAGGATGAAGCCTGCTCCAGCGCTGAGCAATGCTAAAACGACCAAGGGTAGCCACATGGCGACGGGAACTTCCTTTGGCTTGTGGTCTCCGGTCAAAGCGTGGCTATGATCGTCATCGTGCCCATCCTCGTGGTCGTGATGTTCCGCAACTGGTAGCTTTCGCCATCGCTCCTCCTTTCCGAAGAACGTGAGCATCGCAAGGCGGCCCATATACATCGCGGTCAAAGCTGCGACACCAAGCCCAACCCAGCCGGAAATCGCGCTCAACTGCCCCGCGTGCGAGTTTGCAATCGCGGATCCAAGGATGGCTTCTTTACTGTAGAAGCCCGAAAGACCGGGCACACCCGCAATTGCGAGAGTTCCAATCATCATCGTTCCGAAAGTGATCGGAAGGTACTTTCCGAGTTTGCCGTAGTACCGCATGTCCTGCTCGTGCGACATCGCGTGAATGACTGCGCCAGCGCCCAAGAACAGAAGAGCTTTGAAGAACGCGTGGGTAGTGACGTGGAACATGCCCGCCCAGTAAGCGCCGGCTCCGCAGGCAATGAACATGAAGCCGAGCTGCGAAACCGTCGAATAGGCCAGAACCTTCTTGATGTCCGTCTGACCGAAGGCAATGATCGCCGCGAACAGTGCAGTGAATGCTCCGACGGCACAAACAATGGCACTCGCCGTTGGAGACAGCTGAAACACGATGTTCATCCGGTTCAGAAGAACGACCCCGGAGGTGACCATCGTGGCCGCGTGGATGAGGGCAGACACGGGGGTTGGACCAGCCATTGCATCAGGCAGCCAAACGTAGAGCGGGAACTGAGCCGACTTTCCAGCCGCGCCTCCAAAGAGCAGCAGCGCGATCGCCGTCGCCATTGCTGGATTCGCCTTGAGCGCCGTTGTCAGGGCTGGAAGCATCGCGTCGTAGCTCAGGTATCGATTGTCCTCCACCGGAATGTTCGCTCCGCTGATCACAACAACGATCAGGAACAGACCCAACATCAACGACCAGTCGCCAACTCGGTTAACGATGAACGCCTTGTTCGCGGCCTTTGTATTTGTGGTGTCGGTGTACCAAAAGCCGATCAAAAGGTAGGAGCAGAGGCCAACGCCTTCCCAACCGATGAAGAGAAGCGGCAGGTTATTTCCGAGAACGAGAACCAACATCGCCGCAACGAACAGGTTCAAGTAGGCAAAGAAACGGGAGAAATCGTTGTCTTCCGCCATGTAAGCGGTCGAATAGAGATGGATAAGCGCGCCAACTCCGGTGATAATCAGCACCATCGTCATCGAAAGCGGATCAACCACCCATTCGAATGGGATGTTGAGTCCCATGATGTTGATCCAACTTCCACCGGTGACGATCACCGCTTCGGCATGCTCCTGGCTCGCCAGTCCTTGGGTCAGCATTAAGCCGAGAACGAAAGAAGCTGCGATCGGCAGGACGGCCAAGACGCCCAGTGCCTTCTTGCCGATCCTTTTTTGAAGCGAAGGGCCAGCGAGGCCTTGGATGAGGAACCCAAGCACCGGAAGCAAAATGATGAGCCAGACTGCGTTATTATCCATTTAGCCCTTCAGCAAGTTCATCTCATCGATGTCGATGTTGTCACGTAGTCGGAAGATCGCCATGATGATTCCGAGTCCAACCGCGACTTCCGCGGCCGCAACCGCCATAACGAAGATCACCATCATCTGACCTGCCATGGCGCTCTGTCCTTCTTTGAAGCTGTTCCCGGCAACCATGGGAGAAAACTGGTAGCGAGCAAAAGCGAGGAAGGTGAGGTTGACCGCATTGAGCATCAACTCAATGCACATGAAAATCACGATGGGACTTCGGCGGATAACCACGCCAACAACTCCCGTCACGAACATGAACAGTCCAAGCGCCAGATAGGCGGCGAGTGGTACTCCGCTCATTTCTTGCCGCCTTCAACAAATGTTGTGTGTCGCATAAGAATCAACAAATCTCCTAAAAGCGGCGCTTTGCCAGCAGAATTGAACCGACGATGCCGATGAGTAGCAAAATGCTGACCGCTTCGAACGGGATGACAAACCCGGTGAAAAGCGCACGGCCGACGTTGACTGGTGAACCGTAGCCATCGACCGCTCCGGGCTCGGTCTTCGACATCAAGCCAGGCAGCACCTGAAGCGCCACCAAGGTGAACATCACCATTCCGAGCGTCATGCCGACGGCAGTTTTCGGATCGTTCTTATCCTGAAGCAGGGCCGGTGCGCTTAGGTTCAGCAGCATGATCACGAAGAGGAACAAAACCATGATCGCGCCGGTGTAAACAACCACCTGCGTGATGCCCATCATTTCGGCGTTGAGCGTGAAATAGATTCCGGCCAGAACGAAGAAGTTCAGGACCAGGCAGAGAGCGCTGCGCACCGCATTGTTGAATGCGACAACCCCCACAGCGGAGAGCATCGCAAGCCCGGCAAGAGCCGCAAAGAACAGCAGTTCGCCGGTGATTGCAAATCCGGCCATTTTGGGGGCTGCGGCCGCAGCAAACAGATTAAGCAACTGCTGCCTCCGGCGCTTCCGGCTTCTCGGCTGGTTTCACTTCGACCATCGAAATTTCACGGTTTGGCAAGAAGTTTTCCTTCGCGGGCTCCAGCCGGGTCACGGCGCGGAAGATAATCCAGAGCGCAGCGAATGTACAAACCGAAAGAGCGAGCGCTGGTCCAGGACCGGCAACCTCTTGGAGCAAGAGCCACGTCGCGACAACGATCAAGTTAACCGTGGCAATCGGCAAAAGAGTCTTCCAGCCGAGCGACATGAGCTGGTCGTAGCGCAGTCGCGGCATCGTCGCCCGGAGCCAAACGAATCCGAAGATGATGATCCAAACCTTCAGCAAGAACCAAGCCGGCGCCATCCAGAAGTCCGCCCACTGGAAGTAGCTAACTACGCCGGAAAGCATCGGCTGCGATTCCGCGATGTAATCCCATCGGACCGGAATCGGCATGTGCCAGCCGCCCAAGAAGACGGTGGCGAAGATTCCGCCATAGACCGCCATTGCGGCGTACTCACCCATGAAGAAGACAGCGAACTTCATCGAGCTGTATTCGGTGTGATAGCCCGCGACGAGTTCGTTTTCTGCTTCTGGCAGGTCAAAAGGTGCTCGGTTCGTTTCGGCGACCATACAGATCGCGAAAACGACTGCGGCAATTGCGCCGTGCGGTGTCAGGATGTTCCAGTTCGATACTGCCGGAACGACTCCCCAAAGCGGCCCCTCCTGCGCGGTCACCATGTCGGTGAGCTTCAAAGAGCCAGTGGAAAGCGCGATGCAAGCGAGCGAAACGCCCATGCCCAGTTCGTAGCTGATCAGCTGGGCAGAAGAGCGAAGACCGCCGAGCAGCGAGTACTTGTTGTTCGATGCGTAGCCGCTGAGCACGACGCCGTATACGCCAAGCGAGCTGATCGCCATGATCCAAAGAACGCCGATATTCACGTCGGCTACGGGCGTCAGACCCTTGAATGGCCCCCACGGCAGCGTAGCGCCCAGCGCAAAGGCAGGAAAGAGCGCCAACGCCGGAGCGATGAAATAGATGACCTTGTCGACCGAGCTTGGCGTGATGTCCTCTTTGAGGAACAACTTGATGCCATCGGCAATCGGCTGAATGAGTCCAAAGAGGCGAATCTTTTTGCCTCGAAGGAACTCCGGTACCCACTTGTCCTTCTTTTGGAAGGTGATGTTTCCAACTCGGTTTGGTCCGATTCGGTCTTGGAACCAGCCCAAAACTCGGCGCTCAAACCAGATGAGTGCTGGAACCATCGTGAGCAGGGGTCCAACAAAAAGCAAGACGCGAATCAGCGCTTGCCAAACGGGATGGAGGTTGTCGTACCACTCTGCCATAGGCCGAATCGAATGTACCTGAGCGTAGGTCCTTTGGTTGGCGTAAGGCGGACAAAGAACGACGGCTGGCTCCAAAAAAGGAGCCAGCCGTCGTTTTGCTTCAGCTTAGAATCAGCGTCGGCCGCGGAATCGGTCTCCGCCGCCACCGCCACCGCGTCGATCTCCACCGCCGCCACCGCGTCGGTCTCGATCTCCGCCCTGCGGCTTCTGAACGGCGTTTGGATCTGCGTCCTCGTTGTCATCCAACGTTGGAAGCGTCTGCGCCAAGCCAAGCGCCGTAAAGTTGGTTCGGCCCATGCCGTCAACTTCGTGGACCTTGACGTTCAACTCGTCGCCGATGTTGACCACATCTTCTATGCGGCTGATCTGCTTGGTCGTCAGGTGCTCCTTCGGCACCATGCCTTCCTTGCCTGGGATGAACTCGATGAACACGCCTCGCCCGATGATTCGGGTGACGGTTCCTCGGAATTCCGTGCCGACCGCGATTTCGTCAGTCAGCGCGCGAATCATGGCGATTGCGTCGCGAACCTGCGTTCCGCCGCTTCCGCCAACCAGAACTCGTCCGTCCTGCTGAACGTCCACGCTGGCTCCGGAGGTTGCAACGATCTTCTTGATCGTCGCGCCGCCAGGTCCGATCAACGCGCCGATCTTTTCGGTGCTGATCTGGATCGTGGTGACCTGTGGAGCAGTGTCACCAACGGTTGCTCGAGGAGCCGAGATTTCGGCTTCGATGACGTCAAGAATTTCGAATCGAGCGTCCTTTGCCTGCTTCAGCGCCTGCGCCAAAACATCGTCTGGAATTCCGTCTAGCTTGGTGTCGAGCTGGAGCGCGGTGATTCCGTCTCGGGTACCAGCGACCTTAAAGTCCATGTCGCCGCAGAAGTCTTCCATGCCCTGAATGTCGGTAAGGACCTTAAAGACCTTTCCGTCGGACATCAAGCCCATCGCGATGCCAGCAACTGGTGCCTTGATCTGGATGCCTGCATCCATCAGAGCAAGCGTCGATCCGCAAACCGATGCCATCGAAGTCGAACCGTTCGATTCGAGAACTTCGGAGATCAGCAACAGGGTGTATGGGAACTCGGGGTCTTCGATTGGAACGACCGAGCGAAGCGCTCGCTCTGCCAATGCGCCGTGTCCGATTTCTCGTCGGCCTGGTCCGCGCATCGGTCGAACTTCACCGACCGAATAAGCTGGGAAGTTGTAGAAGTGCATGTAGCGCTTCGGACCTTCGTCCTCAAGTCCGTCCATCGTCTGCGCGTCGCCCGGCAAGCCGAGGGTGCAGATGGTCATAACCTGAGTCTGACCACGAGTGAACAGGCCTGAGCCGTGTACTCGCGGCAAGATGCCTGCAACGGCTTCGAGCGGTCGGATTTCGTCAAGCTTTCGGCCGTCTGGTCGGCTGTCCTTCTTGATGATCAACTCTCGAACGACACCCTTAACCACGCCATCAGCGGCTTCGAAAAGCTGCTTCTGGAGATCTGGCTCGTTTTCGTACTCCGGCTTCAGCTTGGCGACGATGTCCTTGATGATTTCATCAAGGGCGCTTTCTCGCATGGCCTTGTCCTTCGATCCCAAGAGGGCCTTCTGGATGTCCTTGCCAAACTTCTTGTCGATCGCCTTCTTGAGACCTTCGTCAATCGTGTGAAGGTTCACTTCGCGCTTCGGCTTTCCGGCCGTCTTCGCGAATGCCGCGATTTCTGCGCAGATGACCTTGATCGCGTCGTGCGCAAACTTCAGCGCAACGATCATGTCTTCTTCGGTTACCTCGGTGGCACCGGCTTCGACCATCGAGATGGCGCCTTCGTGACCGGCAACTACGAGGTCAAGATCGCCAGCCTGAATTTCGGCCTGGCTTGGGAAGAGGATCAGTTCGCCATCAACTCGGCCAACTCGAACGCCAGCAACCGGATACTTGAATGGGATATCGCTAACGGCAAGCGCGGCACCAGCTGCGGTGATTGCGAGCACGTCAGGTGGATTCTCTTGGTCTACCGAGAATGGCATCGCGATGACTTGAACGTCATTTCGCAGGCCCTTCGGGAAGAGCGGTCGAAGCGGTCGGTCGATGAGTCGGCTGACCAAAACGGCCTTTTCGGAAGGTCGTCCGCCTCGCTTCATGAAGCCGCCGGGGATCTTTCCGACGGAGTACTTTCGCTCTTCGTAGTCGCAGACGAGCGGCAAGAAGTCTAGGTCGCGGGGGTTTTCGGACATCGTTGCGACGCCCAGGACGACGGTTTCGCCCATGCCGAGGAGAATGGAGCCGCCAGCTTGCTTAGCAACGCGCCCCGTCTCGAGGGAGAGCGACTTTCCGCCCACCTCAAATTCGTGGTTGTGAATCATTTTTCGGTCTCTTGCGCCGCACAAATCCGCGTCGCAGTGCGCAACCCATCGGTGCTGACCGCTCAATGCCGAGTTCCGCAGAACCAAGCAGTCAACGGACAACGGTCCGGGGAGTCACGTACCGGCAGTATAGCAGACGAAAACCGTCAGTCCGGGCACAATCAACGTTCTGGCGCACGGCAGGACCGGCAAGGTTCCCTGGTCCAAACGTAAAAAGGGCTCATCCTATGCGACTGAGCGCACGGGACAAGCCCTGATCAAAGTGAATTTATCGCGGCTTGACTTCGCGGATTCCGAGCTTCTTGATAAGTTCTCGGTACTTAACGACGTCCTTGTTTCGCAGATAAGCTTCGAGTCGTCGTCGCTTTCCAACGAGAAGAAGCAGACCGCGTCGACCGTGGTTGTCCTTCTTGTGCGTTCGCAAGTGGTCCGTAATCTGTGCGATTCGGGCCTGCATGACCGCAATCTGGACCTCGGTGGAACCGGTGTCGCCTTCTTTCGTCGCGTAATTAGCGATCGTGCTCGATTTCAATTCTGGATTCAACGGCATCTGTGAAGTGTTAGCCTCTGGGTTCTTCGGCCAAGGTCCAGTTTCCGCTCATTACATCGCCCTAAAAAAGGACATTACAATCAACGGGCAACCAGACACGCTAGGCCCAAGCGCATATAGTACCAGACACTTCCCGGGCATTTTCAACGGTTTCGCAAGGTTTCGCCCGTATACTTTGGATATGTGGGAAAAATCGATCGAGGAGCTACTTGATACGATACAGCCTTGGCTTGAACGTGCAGGGCTGAGGTTTGTCCGTTCTGAAGGCCCAATCCTCGCCGGAGAAATTTGTGCGCGAGCGGTTTCTGCGACCACCGAAGTGCTCTTCGAACCAGCCGAATTTGCGGCCAACAAGACACCTACGATTGTTCGTATCTACGGCATTCCGTATCTTCGACAAGTTTTCCTGGTTGGACCGGTAGCCGGCGTTTGGGAGGTTACAACAACTTCTCACGTTCCTTTTCGAATGAAATGGAATGAATCAGAATTCCTGGCCCTGATTTCCGACATCCTCAATGAACCCGTTTCAAAGCGCATTCCAGCGACTAAAGCAGGTTGATAGCCAGTATCAGGCAATCCGACTCCTGCTGGAAGATCGAATCTCGGCTCGGCTTGCCGACTTCGCCGAGAGAGACGCCGAGCAGGACCTCGAACGCACCTATACCATGCGGCTTCTCGCGGAGTTTGAAGGTGCGCTAACTGACCTAGCACCGTATCTCAGCGACCCGATCGTGTTCGACACGCGATCTGGTCTCTATTCAAAAATCCACCGCATTGCCGACAAAATGCGGATGGACCCCAGACTCGTTGCACAAGTTGACCAGAACCTCAGAATCCTCCGAAATGATCTACTTCACGGTCGCTCGGCACTTTTCGAGTTCAACGAACTTTACATGCTTGGGAAGCAGTTCCTCAGAAACTGCCACTAACTCTCTGCGCGATCCGGCAACTGCCCCAACTCACCAACGCCCAGCGCAGCTATTCCCCGATACCCATCAAGCTTCGCCCGCGTGTCTGAAATATCCAAGTTCCGCATCGCCAGCTGGCCAATACGATCCTCTGGACCAAACTCAGATTCCCCGCTCTCCATGCTCAAGCGCTCTGGATGATAAGACAGTCCCGGACCGGTCGTGTCCAGAATCGAATAGTCATCCCCACGACGCAGTTCCAGAGTCACAGTTCCGGTGACCAACGAACCAATCCAGCGCTGAATCGAATCGCGGATCATCAATGACTGCGGATCAAACCACCGGCCCTCATACAGCAACCGCCCCAGTCGGCGGCCCATGGATCGGTAGTTCTCGATCGTGCCTTCGTTGTGGATCGCGTTTACCAACCGCTCATACGCGATGAATAGCAACGCCATGCCTGGCGCTTCATAGATGCCCCGACTCTTGGCCTCAATGATCCGATTCTCAATCTGGTCGCTGCAGCCAAGTCCATGCCGCCCACCGATCGTGTTGGCCTCCATGACCAAATCAACTCGGCTATCAAACTGGACTCCATTCAAGGCAACCGGCCAACCTTCAGAAAACTCAACCGTAACTGTTTCAGTCGCAATCTCCACCGCCGGATCCCAGAACTTGGCGCACATGATGGGCTGAACGAGATGCAGTCCCTGGTTCAGGAACTCAAGGTCCTTCGCTTCGTGTGTCGCGCCCCAGATATTCGCATCGGTCGAATACGCCTTTTCCTTGCTTGCTCTGTAGGGCAAGTTGCGCGCCGTGAGCCACTCGCTCATTTCGGCCCGACCACCGAGTTCGTTTACAAAAGCCGTGTCGAGCCACGGCTTATAGATCCGCAGTGCCGGGTTGGCAAGAAGTCCGTAGCGATAAAACCGCTCGATGTCGTTCCCTTTGTAAGTACTTCCGTCGCCCCAGATCGAGACGCCGTCCTCTTCCATCGCTTTCACCAGCATCGTGCCGGTGACCGCGCGGCCAATCGGGGTGGTGTTGAAGTACGTCTTTCCGCCAGACGAAATGTGGAACGCACCGCACTGAAGGGCGACCAAACCCTCGTGAACCATCTGCTCTCGGCAATCGACAAGTCGCGCCTTCTCCGCGCCGTACTCCACCGCGCGGCCAGGAATGCCCTCAACGTCGTCTTCGTCGTATTGACCGAGGAGCCCCGTGTAGCAGAACGGAATCGCGCCCTTTTCGCGCATCCAGTTCACCGCGACGCTCGTGTCGAGACCCCCAGAAAATGCAATTCCGACCTTCTCTCCCACCGGCAACTGAGTAAGAATCTTTGACATCAGGCAGCCACCGCCTCGGCGACGACTCGACCTGGATAAACCGCCAGCGCTTCGGCCAAACACTTCATCGCCCTGCGGAGCCGATCTTGATCAAGAACGTAAGCAATTCGAACTTCCTTCTTCCCTAGACCTGGGGTGATGTAGAAACCAGTTGCTGGAGCCATCAAAACGGTCTCGCCTTCGTACACAAACTCCTCCACCATCCATTGGCAGAACCGATCGGAGTCGTCGATCGGCAATTCGACAACCGCGTAAAATGCCCCGTCGATCGGCGGAACCACAACGCCAGGAATCGTTTTGAGCCCAGAAACCAAAACATCTCGGCGGGCCATGTATTCCGCCTTGACTTCAGCAAAGTAGGTCGGCGGAGTGTTTCGGAGCGCTGCTTCCACGCCGATCATATCGAGCGTCGGAGCCGAGAGACGAGCTTGGCCGAACTTGAGCGCCGCCGCGATCAAGTCCAGATTCTTCGTCACAAAGAAGCCAACCCGAGACCCGCAGAGCGAGAACTTCTTGCTCGCCGAGTCGATCATCAAGGTTCGATTCTCAAGTCCTTCCAGCTGAAGAACAGACTTCAAAGTTTCCGAACCATAGTAGAACTCGCGGTAGACCTCATCCCCAATCAAGAACAGGTCATGCTCCACCGCAATCTGGGCGATCTCGGCGAGTGCACTTTCGCCAAAGACCGTTCCGGTCGGGTTGCTCGGGTTGCACAGCAAAATCGCCTTTGTGCGCGGAGTGATTACTGCTTCAATCTCTTCTGCCGTGGGAAGGCGGAAATCGTCGACAATTCGCGCGGTCAATGGCACGAGAGTGACTCCCGCGGTCACCGCGAAACCCGCGTAGTTTGCATAGAACGGCTCCACCACGATCACTTCATCGCCCGGATTGCAGCAGCAGAGCATCGCAAACAATGCCGCTTCACTTCCACCGTTTGTCACCAAAATATTTTCGACTCCGACGGCGATACCGTGCTGCTGGTAATGCTCCGCGAGTGCCGCTCGGAGGCCTGCCGTGCCAGCGCTGTGGCTGTACTCCAGTGTCTTGATCTCCGTTTGCTTCACTGCCGACCAAAATGCCTCCGGCGAGTAAACATCCGGCTGCCCAATGTTGAGATAGTGAACGTGAACGCCCCGGGCCTCGGCGCGGTTTGCATAGTCCACGAGTCGCCGAATGGGCGAACTGGGCATCGTTTCGGTTCGAATCGCTAGGTTCGGCATGGTGCTTTCGAGAGCGACGCTGCTCCGGTCAGAAAGTACCCGTTCAACGAATCTTTGGCGTGCGAACGATTTTCAGACTCCAAAACCGGGCATCCGCAGTCGCAGCTGCATCTGTCCCTGACTCATTGCCGAGGTTGCACGGAATCCGAAACTCCCTACCACCGCGGCAATGAGTCTTCGACCCACAAGGGGTCGGTCCCGTCCACATCTTCCAGGCATTTTCAATGCCTGGCTACCTTCTTCAATCCCTCCGGGATAACCGGAGCAAATCTTTTTCAACTCGGATTAAGCCTTCGCGCCTGCCCAACCTGCGAAAAAGCGTCGGCGGATTGCTCGTACGCGCATCATTTACGAAGGGTCATGACCCCGGTAGGGGTCAAAGAAGGTAGCCAGGCATTGAAAATGCCTGGACCGGCAAGCACGAAATCCGACCCTGGAGGGTTCGAAGACTTAAGTTTCAGCCTGCTTTCATGGCTCGTAGAGCGATGAGCCCAGCGCCGGAAACGTTCTCCACAGAACATCTTCTGCCCCACAACCCAACCTGCGCCTCCGTTGGGTCTATAGTTTTGGCATATGCAGATCGCCGTTTTGGGGTCCGGAAGTTGGGGGACCGCGCTTTCGATCCTGCTTGCCCGTAATGGGCATCAGGTTCAACTTCTCGGAAGAAACCAAGCCGAAATCGCAGAAATGCAAGCCCACCGTGAAAATCGGCACTACCTTCCCGGCTTCCAATTCCCCGACAATCTGGTTTGTCTGCCCCTTCACGATGGGATTCCATTGGCAGAAATGGCCGTCATCGCCGTACCTTCCGATGCCGTTCGCGCGATGGCAAAAGAGCTTCCGGTTGAGACCGGCCTTGTGGTGGTTGCCGCAAAGGGGCTTGAAGCAGGAACCGCAAAACTGCTTGTCGACGTCGTGGCAGAAGAACGCCCATCAAGCGAGCTGTCGGTTCTTAGCGGGCCAAACCTCGCGGTCGAGATCGCCCGACAAATCCCCACCGTCGCCGTCGCGGCGAGTCGCAATCCTAGTAGCGCAAGCGCAGTCGCAGCGGCTTTCCTAACCCCGATGTTCCGTGTCTCACCTTCCTCGGATGTCATCGGAGTCGAGATTGCCGGCGCACTCAAGAATGTGCTCGCCATCGGCGCCGGAATGTCAGATGGACTCGGCTACGGCGACAACACCAAAGGCGCCTTCCTATCCCGCGGACTGGTGGATCTCGCCAAACTTGGCGTTGCCATGGGCGGAAAAATGGAGACCTTCCTTGGGCCAGCCGGAGTTGGAGACCTCTTCGCCACGGCGGTGAGTCGCCTCTCCCGAAATTACCGATTCGGTCGATCCATCGGAGAAGGAAAACTGTTCGCGGACGCCCTCGCAGAAATTGGGCAAGTCGTCGAGGGAATTTCTTCTTGCGAGTCGGCCATCGTTCTGGGAGATCGGCACGGTCTTGAACTTCCGGTGCTCCGAACCATCCACCAAGTCATGCATCACCACATGACTCCAAGCGAGGCTGTCGGTCAGCTTATGGCCCGCCCGGTCCGTTCGGTTTAAACAAGACGCGGGGGTTGAACCTCTGTTCAACCCCCGCTGAAGCCCTAATGGCTTTTCCCTACCGGGAAATTTTTGGGTCTCGAATTGCCACCAAAAATGGTGACCAACTCAATCGCCGTTCTTTTCCCTTGCAATGCAGGTGGCGGCCATGTTTCGCGTCATATGTCGTCTCATGTGTTCCTCCTTTCGGCCCGGTTTCTCGGGTCCGCTTTACCTTGTCGTGATCCGTTTTTCATCGACATATGTTAAGACGCCATTAAAGTCAACGGGTTTCAAAGTTTTTTTCGATTTTCTAAAATCTGTTGGCCGTTGACCGGTCAACCTCAGAAATCGCTCGCTAAAGTGGAAAGGATCGCTGAAACCAACCTGCTCTGCGATGCTTTGCACCTTGGAGTCCGTAAGGGTGAGCAACGTTTGAGCACGCTCCATCCGCTGACGCTCCACGTAGTCACGTAAGCCCGATTTCATAGAATCTCGAAAGAGGTGCGCAAGTCGCGAAGGTGACAATCCCACAACTTTGCTGAGATGATTCACGTCCAGATTCCCCGGCAGATTGGCGCCGATGTAGCGAACCACGGTCTGAATACGAGGATCGAGAGAAACAGCATTACCGTCCTCTCCGGTCAGCAAAAAGACTCGTTCCATCGAATTCATCCCGAGTTCCTCCTTTCGCGCGAGCCCGCTAAGCCCATCGTTCACCGCTTGGAAGAATGCGGCAATCGCGGGTTCCGGGGCTTCGTCAAGCAAGAAAATGGAACTCCCATGCGACGGCCAGCGGTTCCATTCCCCCCAACGAATTGGCGGATGAAAGTGCGCCCATAGAAACTCCCACTCGCCGCTAGCCGGAACTCCGTAATCGTGATATTCGCCTGGCACGAGCAGCGCCGCTTGATGTCTTGTCAGGCTGATCTCAAAGTCACGCCCCCGCACAAAGCCTTGTCCGCGCAAAGTCATCATCATCAGCCAACTTGTTGCGCCGGTTGAGCGCACGGTCCGGTAACCGGGCCCCTCGCGAAAGTGGCCTGTCACAAGCTGAGCAACGATTGGATCATCGTAAATAGCAGATTCTTTAATGCCTATAGCATATCCTTCTATTCGACTTAGCCGAGGTTGCAGTCAAAATATTAATATGTCGATTCAAGATTCACCGCTGAAATTACAGTTCGATTCCGATGGATATGCGATTGCGAGGGGACGATTCTCATCCGATGAGTGCGACGCATATTCCAAGTACTTCACGGACATGATTGAACGCGGAGGAGATGGCTATGCAGAAATTTGGGGTTCTGCCAACCTCAACGACCCTTTGGTCAGATATCCCCGATTGATGCAGCCTCATCGGGCTGATTCCGTCGCTTTCAGTTTTATGATCGATCCACGAATTGCCGACGACCTAACGACGCTTTGTGAGACTCCGCCGTTGGCCGTTCAGACGATGGTCTATTACAAGCCCGCTGGAGCACGTGGCCAAGCGCTCCACCAAGACCAGCGATATCTCAACGTTCAGCCTGGAACCTGCATTGCGGCATGGCTCGCGCTTGACGATTGCGACGATGAAAACGGCTGCCTAACCGTGGTTCCGGGCACCCACAATATTCCGGTCCTGTGCCCCATCGCCAGTGACCCTGAGCAGTCATGGACCGGAGAGACTGTGCCAGTTCCGCCCGGCATGACCGTGAAGCCGATTCACATGAAGCGAGGAGATGTCCTTTACTTCAATGGCCAACTGATTCACGGCTCTGGCAAAAATATTTCGAAAAATCGATTCCGACGAACGCTGATCGCGCACTACATCGATGGGGCCGCGGAATCGGTGAGTAAGCACTACTTCCCGGTTTGGAATCTAACGGGCGAAATCGTGTCCCAAGTTCAGCCAGGCATTGACGGAGAAGGCGGCCCTTGCGGCGTCCCACGCGAGGATGAAGGGGAGATTCGTTACGAGATCGTAGGTTCGGTTAGCGCGGCCTTAGCCGCGCACTGAGCTTCTTTGAGTCGCTCCTTCCGCCTGGCCCGATAGGCCTGGCGGCGGAGCTTGATTCGCTCCGAGCGCAATTCGATCGCGAGTTTGCCGTTCTCTTCTCGCCGACGCTCAGAGTGGATGCACGCCTCTGAACACGAGCGGGAAAACTTCTCCTCACACGCTTCGCAGCAGGTGAACTGCTTGTTGCAATCCACACTCGCGCAATTGATAAACCTTGCGATTTCAACAGCGCAATGTAGGCATCGCGTAACCGGGGTCACGTTAGGACCGATCGGCACGGTGACGCGGTCGTCGAAGACGTAGCACACGCCCTCCCAATGCTCTCCCTGGGTCTGCTCGTCCTTGCCGTAGGTCACGATGCCGCCGTGGAGTTGATAGACGTTCTCGATCCCCTGATCGACCAAGTAAGCCGTCAGCTTCTCGCACCGAATTCCGCCGGTGCAGTAGGTCAAAATCGGACGTTCCTCGCCGGGCTCGATCACCGTGCGCAGCCAATCTGGGAATTCCTTGAAAGTCTTCACGTCCGGTCGGACCGCACCCTTGAATCGACCCACTTCGAATTCGTAGTCGTTCCGAATATCTAGAATCAGCGGGTTCTCAGTCTCCATCATCGCCTTGAACTCGGCGGGTTCCAGATGCTTTCCCGTCATTTCCCAAGGCTCACATTCATGGCCAAGCGTCACAATTTCCGCGCGGGCTTTTACGCTCAGTCTGCCAAAAGCGTGGCCCTCGAACGGGTCGATCTTGTACTCGGTCTTCGCAAAAAGCGGATGCGCATCCATCCATGCCCGGTACGCGTCACAGTCGGCAACGAGCCCGGAAACCGTGCCGTTGATTCCTTCCGGAGCGACGATGATCCTGCCCTTCAAGTTGAGCTGCTTGCAAATTTCAAGCAAAGCGTCCCGCTCGCTAACTGCGTCAGCGACCGGGACAAACTTATAGAAGAGCAAAATTTGGTAATCCATCACGAAGCCTTTCAGGCTCCCTATAGATTACTTGCTCGCTTTGAAGGTAAGCGCATCGGAGTTGATGCAGAACCGAAGGCCGCCCTTGTCCGATGGGCCGTCGTCAAAAACGTGACCCAAGTGACCGTCACATCGGGCGCACAAAACTTCGTCGCGAATCATTCCGTATGAACTGTCCCGCTTGGTCCAGGTGTTTGCCTTGCTCACCGGTTGGAAGAAGCTTGGCCAGCCCGTACCGGAATCAAACTTCGCGTTACTCGCGAAGAGCGGCAGTTCGCAACCTGCACAGTGGTACACGCCCGTCTTCTTGTTATCGTGGAATCGACCGCAGAAGGCAGCTTCCGTTCCCTTAACTCGCAGAATCTTGTATTGCTCCGGAGTTAGGCGCTTCTTCCACTCGGCGTCCGTGCGAACAACTTTGTCCTTTCGCTTTGGGCTTCCGGGCTCAACCCCCGACATGCCACCAACCTCGTCTTTGGGCTTCGAAACCGCCCCGTTCGATTGCATCGATGCGGTCGCGAACGCTCCTAGCACTACGAGTCCAACCACACTTACGGCGAGTAATCCAATCTGCATATTCGTCACAACGTTTTGTTTCATCTTTTTGCTCCCAAGACCACAATTTCAGGGCCTACGGTCGCTGAAGCGAATTCGGATCTTCGCCACAAAGCAGTCCGATCCGCGCTCCTTCTTTCCCAAGCCCTAGCAACTCGAACAAGTTCCGCATTCGCTGACCGATCCGATCTGATTTCACCCCTTCCAGCTGAATATCGGCAACCAGCAGCCTTGCTTCGGCACTTGCGGAAAGGCAAATTTCCTCTTCTGTCCCGGGACCTTGCAAGATTTCTTCGAGCCGTCCGAGTCGCGCAAGGCTGAGGTGCGGCGCGGAATCACCTACCACCCCTTGCAATAAAATGTACTGGACTCGACCGACAACGGTGAGCGCGTGCTCAATATCTATCGGAACGTTGAAAAAGCGGTCCATCAGTAACTTAATCTACGGGTCAAGCGCGCGAAAAAAACCTGCATTGCATGATTGCTTGAAAGATTATCGATATCAGCGATGCGAGCCTGGAACAACGTGACCAGCGGATGCGGACCGGAAACTGTACGAAAGTGTCAACTTTCATGTCACAATTTCCGTAGATCGCAATGCCGTCCATGTTAGTTATTCAGAACCTCCAAGCCCGCGTTGAAGAGAAAGAAATTCTCCGCAGTATCAGCCTCACCGTCAACGCTGGCGAAGTCCACGCCATCATGGGCCCGAACGGATCGGGCAAGTCCACCCTCGCCTCAATCTTGGCAGGCAAGCAGGACTACGAAGTGACCGGCGGATCGGTGGATTTTGATGGAGCGGACCTTCTTGAACTTGATCCCGAAGAGCGGGCGGCCGCAGGACTCTTCCTCGCATTCCAATATCCGATCGAGATCCCAGGTGTCACGAACACGTACTTCCTCCGCGCTGCCTTGAACAACGTTCGCAAGGCTCGCGGCGAAGCCGAGCTCACGATGACGGAGTTCATGAAGCACATTCGCAGCAAAGTCGAAATGATGGAGCTGGATCCATCCCTCCTCAGCCGATCGGTCAACGAAGGCTTCTCGGGCGGAGAAAAAAAGCGGAACGAAATCTTCCAGATGGCCGTTCTCGAACCAAAGCTGTGTGTGCTCGACGAGACCGACTCTGGCCTCGACATTGATGCGCTCAAAATCGTCGCGAACGGCGTGAACCACCTCCGAGGCGAGGGCCGCGGAATCATCGTCGTGACCCACTATCAGCGCTTGCTGGACTACATAGTTCCCGACTTCGTACATGTTCTCATGGAAGGTCGCATCGTGAAAAGCGGCGGCAAAGAACTTGCTCACGAGCTTGAAGCCAAGGGTTATAGCTTCATCGAAGAGGAGTTGGCGGCCGCCCGATGACCACCGACTTACGCGCGAAAGAGGATGCGTTCACGGAAATCTTCAATGCCGCGCATGCGGTTTTGAACACCTTAGCCGATGGTCGCTTTGCTGACGTTCGAGAGCGAGGCATTCACAAGTTCCGGGAGTACGGCGTACCGACTCATCGAGACGAGGAGTTCAAGTACCTCAGTCTCCGGAATCTGAACGAAACCGCTTTTCAAATCGCATATGGCGCGACCGTGTCGCGAGGCGACCTGACGCACCCCATCGTGTCGATCGACGCCATCACCCTGGCGTTCGTAAACGGGCAATATGCACCCGAGCTCAGCACCGCTGACACCCTGCCAGATGGCGTCTACGTCGGACCGTTTGAGGAGCTACCTTTTGAAGTCGACCAAGCGTTTGAAAAGCAATTTGGTCGCGTGGCCAACCTGGTAGGCAAGCTGGGCACGACGAACGACGAGCGGTTCACCTACTTAAACCAAGCCTTCTTCGCCGACATCGCCGTGATTTACGTTCCGGAGAACGTCGTCGTCGAGCGACCGATCCATATTCTCAATCTCAGCACTGCAAATCGCGGTTCGCTGATCTCCGCACCGCGCGCTTACGCTTACTTCGGCACCAATTCTCAGGCCAAGTTGATCGAGTCGTTCATCGGTCTGGAAGGGAACTACCTAAACGTTCCGGTCACCGAGGTCGTGCTGGAATCCGGTGCGATCGTGGAGCACGTTCGGGTTCAAGACGAATCGCTTGCGGCGACTCACATCGGCACCCACGCCGTCCACCAGGATGCTTCCTCGAATTACACCGCGTTTAACGTGAACTTCGGAGGGCAGATCTACCGAAACGATCTGAACGTTTGGCTCAATGGTTCCGGAACCGAAACTCGCTTGGACGGCGTGAACGTTGGCACAGCCAACCAGGTGATGGACAATCACACTCGAATCGACCACGCGTTCCCTCATTGCAACAGCTTTGAGGTCTACAAGTCGGTTCTGCGCGACAATGCCCAGGGAATCTTCAACGGGAAAATTTTCGTTTACGAAGACGCGCAGAAGACCGATGCGAAGCAGACCAACCAAGCGCTGCTCCTATCTGCGACCGCGCAGATGAACTCCAAACCGCAGTTGGAGATCTTCGCGGACGACGTCAAATGCACCCACGGCGCCACCATCGGCCAGCTTCAGAAGGACGCCCTGTTCTATCTCCAAGCTCGAGGTATTCCCAAAGCCCAGGCCGAATCTTTGCTCGTGTACGCCTTCGCTAACGACGTGCTTTCTCGCATATCGAGTGAAGCCGTTCGGCAAGCACTTGAGAACCGACTGTTTGACAAGTTAGAAGTGGCGTAACCATGGATCATCGCACGGCGCTCGCAGAGGCAGTCCGGCTCTACAAAGCTGGCGAAGACGATGCGGCTCACGAGATCGTTCAGGCCATCGACTCGCCGGTCGGGTCGTACCTCCACGGAATCTTGCACCGGGCAGAAGGTGATTACTCAAACGCGCGGTATTGGTTCATTCGTAGTAATGGATTACCGAAGCAACTCGGCATCGATGCGGATGCGCTCACCCGCGAGCTTCAGTCCCAAGCAGGAACCCCGACGCCGGAGTTGCAGAACCGGCTCAACGAAGAGCTAGATGCCGTTCTGCGCTTCAGCCAAGAAGTTTGAAATGATTCAAGAACTCCCCAAGATTTCTACATCACTGTTCCCGAAGTCAGACTTTCCAAACCTGCTGACCGAAGTGAACGGACAGGCACTCGCCTATTTAGATAGCGCGGCGAGCGCACAAAAACCCCACGCCGCAACCGAAGCGACCACGGCGTTTGTGGAGCACCAGTACGCAAACGTTCATCGCGGCGTGCACACGCTCAGCCAACTAGCGACCGACGCGTATGAACTCGTCCGGGACCAGGTGAAAGTCGTCCTAAACGCTGCCGACCGAAACGAGATCATCTTCACCAAGGGTTGCACCGAGTCGATCAACCTCGTCGCCCAGAGCTTTGCTCGTCCGCTCCTTCAGCCTGGAGATGAGATTCTCCTTACCGAGCTTGAGCATCACTCCAACATCGTGCCTTGGCAATTGGCCGCCCAGGCATCCGGTGCAAAAGTCATCGCGGCGAGAATCCACGATACCGGCGAGTTGGATATTGACGACTTTAAAGCCAAGCTGAACTCACGCACCAAGATTGTCGCCTTCACTCATATCAGCAATGCACTCGGGACAATCTTGCCGGCAAAAGAAATGACCGAGATGGCCCATGCCTTCGGTGCAACCGTGCTCATCGATGGCGCTCAATCTGGACCGCATGCCGCCATCGATGTTCAGGAGATCGGAGCGGACTTCTACGTTCTCAGCATCCACAAAATGTACGGTCCAACCGGGGTTGGGGTGCTTTACGGAAAGCTGAATCTTCTCGAGGCGATGCCGCCATACCAAGGTGGAGGCAGCATGATCCGATCGGTCAGTTTCGAGGAAACAACGTTTGCCGAGCTGCCTGCAAAATTCGAAGCGGGTACGCCGAATATTGCCGGCGTCGTGGGTCTAGGGGCCACCCTCGACTATATCGCCGGGCCGAACTGGAATCGAGACAGCTGGGTCCGTCGCGTTACGGAAATCGGAAACTATGAAGCGGTAGTCAGAGAGTACGGCGTGAGCCAGTTAGCGGAAATCGAAGGATTGAGCGTGTACGGCGATGCGGAAGAAATGGCCGGAATCATTTCCTTCACCCTGAAGAATGTTCACCCGCACGACCTTGGCACGATCTTGGATCAGCACGGCGTTGCGGTGCGCGCGGGACACCACTGTTGCCAGCCCCTGATGAAGCGGCTTGGGGTTCCTGCCACCGCACGGGCCAGCATCGCCGCCTATAACGACCTCGAAGACATGGATCGGCTAGCGTCAGCGGTTAGTGCCGCAAAGGAGATTTTTGCATGAGTTGGGACCTACGCGACCTTTACCAAGAAACGATCTTGGATCACCAGAAACACCCTCGTGGCAAGGGCGCATTGGAAAATGCGACTCACACCGCCACCGGTTACAACCCGCTGTGTGGCGACAAAGTCACGATACAACTGGCGGTTAACGACGGCAAGATTGACGAGATCCGCTTTGATGGCGAAGGCTGCGCGATCTGTATGAGCAGCGCAAGCATGATGACCGTAAGCCTCCAGGGCCAGCCGGTCTCAGACGCGGAAGAACTTTTTCAGCGCATCCAGAAATTCTTGACCGCAAACGACGAGTCAGCCGCGATGGAAGACATCGACACTCTCGGAGACCTTGCCGCTCTCGGCGGCGTCCGCCGCTTGCCCGTGCGAATCAAGTGCGCGAATTTGCCGTGGCACACCTTCAAGTCCGCGATTCAAGGAGAGACCAATGCGAAAACTGAATAGGCCATTTGACCGACACCTAGGCAAAGTTCGCATAAATTGCGATTTTTGGAGTAATTTATTGAACAGTCGTGGTCAGAAACCTATTCCATTTGAAACGCAAAGCGCCGCAAACCACCGCCAAAAGGCGAGCGGCGTATCACAACGTAGATCGAATCTTGCTCATTGGCCTAACCGTACTGGGCATTCTCACCTTGATCTACGCTTGGCAAAATGCACATTTGGATCTATTCCCCACGTTCATTTGCGCCGCTGCCCTGCTTGGTTGGGGCGTGATCAGCGTGTTCATCTATCGCAAACATTAAACGCGGGTGGCTTAAATGCCTGAACGCATTTCTACGGAGCAGCCGCAGTCAATGGGCATGTCGCCCATTGCAAAATCCCTGTTCGCCAACGAGGTCGCGGAACAGATACGCACCGTTTACGATCCAGAGCTGCCGGTCAACGTCTATGATCTTGGCCTCATCTACGACATTCAAGTCGCAGATAACAAAGACGTCCACATCATGATGACCTTGACCAGCCCGGCATGCCCTGTCGCCGGAACCTTGCCTGGCGAGGTTCAGACGGCGGCCAGGCAAACCCCTGGAATCGGCAACGTGACCCTCGAACTGACCTGGGATCCACCATTCACCATCGACTCGATGAGTGAGGAAGTCCGGCTCATGCTCGGACTCATGTAAACTAATCTTGACGGAAAAGTACAGATAATGAAATTCTCGTCGCAGGAAGAATACGGACTTCGTTGTCTGCTCCAAATCGCACGATTAGGAACGGAAGGCAGCCTCACGATTCCTGAGATCAGCCGCATCGAAGGCCTCAGTCAAACGCATGTGGCCAAACTGCTCATGATCCTCCGAAAGGATGGAATTATCACGAGCACGCGCGGCCAAAGCGGCGGCTACTCGATTGCTCGCAAGCCGTCCGAAATCTCCGTCAAAGAAGTTCTTGAAGCCCTTGGCGGAAGACTTTACGACGCCGAATTCTGCGAGCGCCACACGGGCCAGCTTGACGTTTGCAAACACTCCGTCGATTGCGGACTCAAAAGCCTATGGCAAGTAATCCAGGTTGCAGTCGATGATGTCGTTGGGAGCATTTCTCTCGCCGATCTGATCGCCGAGTCACAACCCGGACCGAACGTTTCCTTCTTCGCGGCTCCTGCCCGCCCTACGGTGCCTATCCGATAATGTCGAACCCATCCGAACTCGCCTTCCCCATCATCATCACCGACCGCGCCATCGCGCAGTTGCGGAGACTTTTGGAGCGAGACGGCCGGCCGGAAGCATTCTTGCGTGTCGGAGTGAAAGGTGGCGGTTGTTCTGGATTTGAGTACGTCACACGAATCGACACGCAATTGAAGCAAATCGACTTGGAACAAACCTTTGAGGGTGTGAAAGTGGTTTGTGACGCCAAGTCGGCGGTTTTCTTGCGGGGAGCCACGTTCGATTACACCGGCAACTTGATCGGCGGTGGATTCAAGTTCGAAAATCCAAACGTGGCCAAGAGTTGCGGTTGCGGTACAAGCTTCACTCCCAAAAAGGCTTAGTAAAGCCGAGAGCCGTTGGTCACCGGGAAATCTGGCCGGACGAGAACGACGTTGCCATCGGCATCGTTTACGCCGCACACCAATACTTCGGACACAAATCCGGCGATTCGCTTTGCGGGAAAGTTTGTGACCGCCATCACTTGTGTCCCAACAAGTTCTTCCGCCCGGTAAAGGGTTGTAATTTGCGCACTCGACTTTCGAATCCCAAACTCTCCGAAGTCAATCGTCAATTGGTATGCCGGCTTTCGAGCTTCCGGAAACGGAGCAACCTCGACGATTGTTCCCGCCCGTAACTCAATCGCCAAAAACTCATCGAACGAAGCCATCACCAAAGTATGTTCCGGCGGTAATCTCCCGCCGAAATGTCTGAACGCGTTCGATGGGGAATCATGGCAACCGGCGGAATTGCTCGCCAGTTTGCAAACGGGCTCAAAGAGTCCAAAACGGGAGAGTTGGTAGCGGTCGGTTCGCGGTCCGATGAGGGCGCGAAGAAGTTCACCGACCAGTTCGGCGGAAAACCATACGGGTCATATGACGACTTGCTCGGCGATCCAAATGTGGATGCGGTCTATATTGCGACCCCGCATCACCTTCACATGCAAAACACGATTGACGCGGCGCGAGCCGGCAAGGCGATCCTTTGTGAAAAGCCGTTCACGCTCAACGCCCTAGAGGCCGAAACCGCCCTCAAAGTCGTTGACGAAATGGGTGTTTTCTTCATGGAAGCATTCATGTATCGGTGCGCTCCGCAAACGATCGAAATCAAGAAGATCTTGCGGGATGGCGAAATTGGCAAGGTGCTCCAGGTGAATTCTGAGTTCGGCTTCCAAGCCGGCAAGGACTGGACCAACTTCCGCGCCGATGGCGCGCTGGGCGGCGGCGGACTGATGGACGTCGGTTCCTATTGCGTTTCCTTCTCTCGACTCGCCGTGGGTGAAGAGCCAAGTACGCACAGTTTCTCTGGCCTCTTTTCCGACAAAGGCTACGACGAATCCTCTGCTGGACTGCTCGGGTTCCCGAGCGGCGCCGTGGCGCACTTTGGCACCGGAATTCACGTTAGCCTGCGCAACGACGCCCGCGTCTACGGAGAAACCGGACGGCTCTTCGTCGACGAACCCTGGAAGTGCAGCAGCGGCAAACTCCGCCTCGAACGACATGGCAAGGACCCAATCGAGCAAGAATTCGTTCTCACGAACAACGAACTGTACGCGCTCGAAGCCGACGCCGTCGCGGCCTTCCTTGCTGAAAAAGAGTGCCCGCACATGACTAAAGCGGACACCCTCGGCAACATGCGAACCCTCGATGCTCTTCGCGCAAGCGCAGGCTTCACCTTTGCGAACGAACTCAAATCATGAAATACGGAACCGTTCCTCACTTCGATAAGCAAATCTCTCGGCTCGTCATGGGCGTGATCCCTCTTCCACAGAACGACAACGAAAAGGCGTTCGCCCTTTTGGATACGTACCGTGCGGCGGGTGGAAACATCATCGACAACAGCTACCACTACGGCCCAGGATTCTCCGTCGTGATGAAAGCCTATTACGAAGCACGCGGCGAAGACGCGTTGATTCGATTTGATAAAGGCAGCCACCACCACTACGGCCGAGAGAATTGGAATCGGACGACCCGAGAGGCGATGGACGAAGAGATTCGCGGCAACCTGGAGCGACAGGGCGTTAGCTACAGCGATTTCTATGTTCTTCACCGTGACAACGAGGCCGTTCCGGCGGGCGAAGTTGTCGAATGGCTGAACGAGCACAAGGATGCAGGTCGAATCAAAGCGTTCGGCGGTAGCAACTGGTCTGCGGCCCGAATCGCCGAAGCTAACGAGTATGCAGAGAAGCATGGCTTGCAAGGGTTCAGCGCATCGTCTCCAAACCTCAGCTTGGCCCTGGCGAATGAGCCAATGTGGACTGGATGCTCGCAGCCAACTCGCGAAGAGCGAGCCTGGTATGCCACTCAACCCGTTGGCCTCTTCTCCTGGTCCAGCGGCGGCGGCGGCTTCTTCGCTCACCTCGACGAGGTTCCAGACATCATCCGCGTTTATCACAACGAGATTAACTTCGCCCGACGCGAACGCGTTGGACAAATGGCCGCCGAGAAGGGTGTCACCGGAACGCAGCTTGCGCTCGCTTGGACCCTCAACCAGCCGATCAATGTATTCGGATTGATCGGCCCTCGAACCGTTGAACAGCTTGAAGACAACCTGAAAGCCGTTGACATCGAGCTAACGCCCGAAGAGCTGACTTGGCTCGAAGACGGCCCAGTCGCCTGATCCGACTAACCCATCGAAGCTGCCGTCACGGAAATCCGTTGACGGCAGTTTTTGTTTGTAATTCGAGGCAATCCAACGTATCCTATGCCTCATGCCCACCTCGTGGCTTTTCGCCGCATCGTTATTGTTCCAACCGCAATCGGCACCCACATTTCTAGAAGCCGATGCGAGAAGTATCGTTACCGAATTAGCCGACCCGAAATACAAGGGCCGCAATTCGATGACCGAGGACTTTGCCAACGCTTCGAAATTCTGCGTTGATTGGCTCAAAGCAGCAGGCATTCCACCCGCGGCCAAGAACGGCGAATACGAGCAGCGATTCACCTTGCAACGCGTCGGAGTCGACCCAACCACAACGACCATTTCGACCAAGGACAAGAAACTCTCCCTTGTGTACGGAACGGATTTCGTCCTGACCGCGTCCCAGACGGTGAACCGAGAGGTTGAAGCCGCCTTTGTCTGGGTTCCTGCTGGCAAGTCTCTTACCGATGTTCAGCGCCGAAGCTTGCGCGGAAAATTGGTCATCGTTCATCCGTCCCAGCAGCGAGACAACGCTGCCCTTTTGCAGAGCCTGGCTCCGACAACGCCAAATCCTCCGCTCGGGATTGTGCGGTATGCCGAGACCCTTGGCAACACCGCCGCGACCGAACTCGTCGTCAAAGACTTACCGCTTGGGGGGCCAGAATTTCGGAATGTCCGGCTGACCAAAGCGACGGCCGAAAAGCTCGCGAGCACCTACACTCTGCCGGAATTTTTCGCCCAGTCACCCAATGCGGCAAGCGTTGAAGCGATCCCTACCAAGCTAGTCGTGGCCGCACAATCAAAAGTCATCACCGAGTTTCCGATGCACAACGTGGTCGCGAAGATTGAGGGATCGGATCCGAAGCTGAAGAATCAAGCGGTTCTGTTTGGCTCGCACCTCGACCATCTCGGCCTCAGCACGGACGGAAAGGTCCACTTCCCCGGTGCCGACGACAACGCGAGCGGCGTTACCGCTAGCCTGCTCATTGCGCGCGCGTTTAAGAACGCGACGATCAAGCCGAAACGAACGATCATCTTTTCGCTTTGGACAGGAGAGGAGACCGGCACGTTTGGCTCGCTTTACTACAGCCGAAATCCGATCGTGAACCTCAAGGACACCGTTGCTTATCTCAACCTCGACATGGTCGGTCGCGACAGCGACAACCGCCCATTGAACGACGCCGCCGATGACAACCGAGATTCGGTTTATGCCGGGATCGCCCGACTGAACTCCCCCGATCTCTACAAACTGGTTAAGGAGACGAGCCAAGGTACAAACCTCAACCTGCGAGACGACAAAGACGACAGAACTGCGCGCAGCGATACCCGGAACTTCGTGCCGTACGGCGTGCCCTCGCTCAAGGTCTGGACCGGGGAGCACCCGGACTATCACCGCCCTGGCGACACCGCGGACAAGCTCAATTACGCAAAAATGGTCCGCATCACGCAATGGCTGTATAAAACCGCCGACCGGCTGGCAAACCAGTCCGGGCGACCGGCTTTCTCTGAAGGGGCCGAGTATCTGCAAGGCCGGTGGACGGCACCCGCCAACACCGTGGTTCCCCCGACGGCGACGGCGACTTTCACCCTGTACGAAGTGAACGGAGCGCGCGAGTCAGTGGTTGACCAGATCACCGCTGTTCGCCCAGGCGCATTCCCGATTCGATTCGCCTTACGAACCGACCCCAAAAAGCTTCGCAAAGATCGAAGCTACCGGGTCGACGCCGTGATGATGGATGGCGCAACCAAGCTGTTCTCCGGAACTGCCGCCAGCTTAACCGGCGACAACGGCCGCCTCACGGCCGTCGAGATCGTCGTTCCCGGCTAAGACTATCTACCGGGTCGCTTCGATTGGTTTCGCGAGCGGCCCCGCCGTCCGCCTGGCTTGGGCGGACCGGTTCGTGGTTTGAACTTCGGCTTCGCGGGACGCGGGTTTGGACGATTCTTCGGAGGCTTCTCCTTTTCCGCATCTTCTTCTGGTGCCGGAGCTTTTGGCGTGAATGGCAAAGCATCACCGTAGGCCCAAAATGGCGGTAGGGTGCTCAGATCCACCGGCTCGGTTGTCGCAACATCCATTCGGCGCAGGAGGCAGGTAAAGGCGCCCGCTCCCATGCCTTGCTGCGGAAACAGTCGATAGCACGGAAACTGCGTGTACTCCGATTGGTACGCCGCCAAGTGTGGAACGAGGACCGCTTCCATAAACGGATACTCATCCAGCATCCACTCCAGAATCTTCTCGTTCTCTTTGTAGGAGTAGGTACAAGTCATGTAGAGCAGGTGCCCGCCCGGCTTTAGCGCGTTGATCGCGTTTCCGGTGATCCGTCGCTGGCGGCTGTGGTTCATGTCCACCATCGAGTTCGTAAACGCCCCGACCGCCTTGTCTCCTTTGGCGATCATCGACTGGCCCGAGCAGGGCGCGTCCACGATGATGAAGTCAAAGGTCGCCGGGAACTTCTTCGCGTAAACGCGGGGGTCGGCCACCCATACTTGCGACCGCTCGATTTTGCATCGGTGCAAGTTATTGATCAGCGATTCCGTGCGGTTCCGCATCGTCTCGTTGCAGATCAACGCCTCCGGCTGAAACATCCGCCAGGCGAATATCCCTTTTCCGCCAGGTGAGGAACAGAGGTCCAGAATCGTCTTTGGCGCTTCTGGGATCGCCATCATGGCTGAAGCTGCGAAGACCGACGAAAAGTCCAGCGAGTAGTAGCTGCCGCGAGCGTAGAGCGGGTGTTGGGCGGGCTTGAAGGTCTCCTGGAGCCGAATAACGAACTCCGGCTGCCATGGCGCGGCGCTGACGCGCGGGAAGGTTCGGATCTCGGGCCGTTCTTCGATCACCAGGATCGCCTTCTCGCGGCTTTGGCCCTCGAGGATCGCCTCGATAAACAGCTCGCGCTCCGCTTCATCCGGGAAAAGCATCGTCGCAAGCTTGACCATCGGCGGCGTGGCAGTCTTTTTGAGCTTGCCGCCCTTCTTTTTCAGCTTCTCCGTTTTGCGTTGCATCATCTCGTTGCCACCATTTCCCCAGGTCCATGATGGCAGGACTGCTTGAGGTCAGCTAGCATCGGGTGGCTCGTAGCGAAGAATGTCTCCCGGCTGACAATCCAGGGCATTACAAATTGCTTCTAATGTTGAGAACCGAACGCCTTGAACTTTTCCGGTCTTGAGTTGCGAAATGTTGACTTCCGAGATGCCAACGATTTCGGCGAGTTGCCGAGACTTCATCTTCCTGCGGGCAAGCATAACGTCAAGATCGACGATGATCGGCATCGGTTAGATGAAGCCTTGCATTTCTCAATGCAGTGCGGCTGCCCGGCGGCTGATAGCCGATAGAACCCAGAGCCCAAGTGAGAGAAACAATATGAACGCAGCTGTTATCCAGAACACCGGCAAGATTCGGCTCGCCTCTGCGCCTAGCATGAGCGCGAGCTTGGACACGGTGAACCAACGGTGAATCAGTAACACCGGTGCGAGCAAAGCAAACCATACAGCAGCACGACGTTGGGAAGTTACTGCACGCTCAGAGAAAAAGCGCGCCTCGGAAACCTCAAAGCAGTAGTCGCGAAGGGCCCAGAAGCATCTGGCGATAATCGCGCAGATTCCCGCGCTGCTCAAAAAACCAACGATTCTCGCGGCCCCGTTTACGCTGGAAGATTCTTCGACACCAAATTTGATTTGCAAGGCTAGGTCGCTGATGCCCGGAACAAACCAAATCAACATCGGCCAGAGGCAACAAATCGCGGTAACGGAGGTGAAAAAGTACCCAAGAACGTGAGAGATATTGATCCAATTTAATTTTTTAATGTAAAACATTATTTGAACGATGAAAAACATCAAGTTTTCTATCCCGATCATTATAGCAAGCTGCCTCGCCCCGACGACCTTCGGACAGGTCCGCTTGCCGACGGGACTCACAGCTCGACCGCCGATCAAAATCGGGTTTGAGTACTTCAAGACCGATCAAGCGCATCGGGACATCAGCATCGGCACCGTTTATGCCGAGCAAACGTTGCGCAGTCGCAAAAAGCCTTGGGACCGGATTTCGTTTGGCTGGAACGCTTGTCTTTACTATGCGACGGGCAACAGCACTCAGGTCGACCAACCCGATCCAGGACCGTTCTCGGTCCGGACCGGTGGCTTTGGCATCAGCGCGGTCGCGAGGTTGCACATTTTTGACTTCCGTGGCGGAACGTTCTTCGCCGACCTAGTTCCCGGTTTTGCTTGGTTCACCGACCAGTTTCCGCCCAAGGGCTCGCGGGTGAATGGCTCGTACCGTTACGGGTTGGGGGTGCGATACCGCCTGAGCCCAGGCAAGTCCGTCGAGTTTGGCATCCGTAAAATCCACATCTCGAATGGAGGCGGTCTGGTCTATCCAATCCAGCCTACAACGGCACCGGAATATTTGTCAGCTTCGGTCAGCGTTTCTGACCTGGCGAGGCGCGGTAACCTGCCCAACCATGGCCGCCTGGAAAGGGATCATTCACGCCTACGGCGACCGAATGAACATCAGCAAATCGGTAGCTCCCGTTACGCTTTGCGAAGGCAATACGCCCCTAATTCCGCTCCCGAAGCTCGCGGGCTTGATCGCGCCGGGAGCGGAGCTTTTTGCAAAGTTTGAAGGGCTGAACCCGACCGGTAGCTTCAAGGATCGCGGCATGACCACCGCGATCACCCAGTCCGTTGCCGACGGCGCTCAGACCGTGATCTGCGCCAGCACCGGCAACACCGCCGCCGCCGCCGCAGCCTACGCGGCCCGCGCGGGGCAAACGTGTGTGGTGCTGATTCCAGACGGCAAAATCGCCCTTGGAAAGCTCGCCGGGGCGATTGCCTACGGTGCACGCGTGATTGCGATTGATGGCTCGTTCGATGCCGCGTTGCGGATGGTGAGGGAAGTGAGCGACCGGGCGCCCATCGCTCTCGTGAACTCGGTTAACCCTGCCCGATTAGAAGGGCAAAAGACCGCGGCTTGGGAAGTTTGTGAACAGCTTGGTGGCTTTCCGGATTGGCTCTGTCTTCCGGTGGGCAATGCGGGCAACATCTCGAGCTACTGGATGGGCTTTTCGGAATGCCCCGGGCCGTGCCGATGCGAAGTCTGCCCTCGGCCCAATCGCAAGCCGCAATTGCTCGGTGCCCAGGCCGCAGGTGCCGCGCCTCTGGTCACTGGTCTTCCCTGCCCGAACCCAGAGACCCGCGCGACGGCTATCCGTATCGGCGCGCCGGCGCGGGCCGATCAGGCGCTGACCGCAATCCGAGAATCGAACGGACAAATGCTCGCCGTCACCGACGAAGAGATTTTCCGCGCTTATCACCTCGTCGCGGAGACTGAAGGGGTGTTCTGCGAGCCATCCTCCGCCGCTGGGCTGGCTGGCCTAAATCAAGCGGTGCAAAACGGCACTTTAAATCCCGAAGGGAAACGCATTGTGTGCGTCCTCACCGGGCACGGCCTCAAAGACCCCGATTCGGCCGTTGCCGAGAGGGCCGATATCCAGAAGGTGGAAGCCAACGTCGATGCGCTGCTGAGAGGACTCAACCTATGATCCGCGTCCGAATCCCCGCTACAACAGCCAACATCGGCCCTGGCTTTGACTGTATGGGATTGGCGCTGGACCTTTGGAACTCGTTCGAATTGCACCTCTCCGGCGAAGGATCGGGCTTCTCTGTGGAGAACCATGGTGAGGGAGCCAGCGTTCTGGCGACCGACCACACCAACCTCACCGCGACCATTCTGCGAGAAGAACTTGAGCGTTCCGGGGTCGAGCTGAGCGGCCACGCGAAGATCGTTTGCCACAACGCCATTCCGTGCGCTTCTGGCCTTGGGTCAAGCTCGACCGCTACCCTAGCCGGGGTGTTATTCTCGCAAGCCGTGCTTCGCGCCCAGGCGGGCGAGGACCCAGCCGAGCTTGACCGAACTCTCGTTTTGGAACGCGCCGTAGAGCTCGAGGGGCACGGAGATAACGTCGCTCCGGCCCTGCTCGGCGGGTTTGTCATCGTGGTTCCAGATGGTGGACGGGTGCTGACCAAACGCATTCCGCATGTGCCAATCAAAGCGGTGGTCTGCGTGCCGGAGTTCAAATACTTCACCAGCGAGGCCCGCGCCGCCCTGCCGAGCCAGTACAGCAAAGCCGACGCGATCTACAACATCGGCCGCGCCATGCTGGTCGCCGAAGCCCTCCGCGCCGGGGACGACACCCTTTTGGCGCAGTCGCTGAACGACCGGATTCACGAGCCCTACCGCCTCCCCGCCATCCCCGGCGCGGTCGCTGCAAAGTCGGCGGCATTGGACGAGGGAGCGGTCGCGGTTGCCCTCTCCGGCGCCGGCCCCGGCACCATCGCCTTCGCCCGCCACGGCTTCGACCGAATCGGCCGCGCGATGAACCAAGCCTTCGCAGCGGCGGGTCTGAAAAGCCGCTACTGGATCCTAGACGCCACCGACCAAGGCACCCACATCGGCCGCCTACCGGTGTGAGAGTTTCGGGTCGCCGAATACGCCACCTATCCGGGTAACTTCCCGGACGTCAATGAAGATCAATCCGCCGCAGAATCGACTCGTCACTCCGCTTCCTAAGCTCGGAATTCGGCCGACCATTGACGGTCGGTACGGCGGGGTTCGGGAGTCGTTAGAAGAGATCACGACGGCGATGGCGCGTTCGGTGGCCAGCCTCATCAGCGAGACGCTGAAGCACAGCACGGGCGAGCCGGTGGAGTGCGTGATTGCGGACACGTGCATTGGCGGATTCTCCGAGGCGGCGGCTTGCGCGGACAAGTTCCGGCGCGAGGGCGTTGGGCTGACGCTGACCGTCACGCCTTGCTGGTGCTACGGGTCGGAAACGATGGACGATGACCCGACGATGCCGAAGGCGATTTGGGGCTTTAACGGGACGGACCGGCCCGGCGCGGTTTATCTTGCGGCGACTCTCAGCGGGCATGCGCAGTTCGGCGTTCCGAGCTTTGGCATCTATGGCCAAGACGTTCAAGACCTCGGCGATGAGAACGTCCCGACCGACGTCCGCGAGCGGCTGTTCCAGTTCGTCCGCGCGGGAGTTGCCGCTGCCACGATGCGAAACACGGCGTACCTGGCGATGGGCGGCACGAGCATGGGCATTGCCGGAAGCGTGGTAGACGGCGATTTCTTCCGCCGATACCTGGGCATGCGGGTGGAATCGGTCGACATGAGCGAGTTTACCGGGCGAATCCAGAACGGCATCTTCGACCACGAAGAGTACGAAAGAGCCCACACCTGGTGCAAAGAGAACCTGCACGAGGGCGAAGACTTCAACTCGCCCGAGAAGACCCGCACCCGCGAGCACCTGGATTCCGAGTGGGAAACCAGCATCAAGATGACCCTTATCGCGCGGGACCTAATGATCGGCAACCCGCGCCTGGCCGAGTTGGGCTACCCCGAACAAGCGCGGGGCCACAACGCCATCGCCGGAGGATTCCAGGGCCAGCGACAATGGACCGACTACAACCCGAACGGCGACTTCCTGGAAGCGATGCTATGCAGCAGCTTCGATTGGAACGGCATTCGCCAACCGTTCGTTGTCGCCACCGAAAATGACGCCCTGAACGGTGCTTCCATGCTCTTCGGCCACTTGCTCACCGGCACGGCGCAGATGTTCAGCGACGTTCGCACCTACTGGTCGCCCGACGCGGTGGAGCGCGTCACCGGCTGGCGGCCCGAAAGCGGCTTCCTGCACCTCATCAACTCCGGCCCAAGCGCCCTGGACTGGACGGGCGAGGGTGGGCTTCAGCCTTGGTGGAAAATGAACGCCGACGATGCGAAACGATGCGTTGAAGCCACCCGCTTCTGCCCGAGCATCACTGAGTACTTCCCTGGCGGCGGTTGGTCGACCGACTTCACCACCCGTGGCGGCTACCCAGTGACGATGTTCCGAATCAATCTGGTCCACGGGCTTGGCCCGGTGCTCCAGATTGCGGAAGGCGAAACGATCGAGCTTCCAGAAGCGGTTCACAACGCCCTCGACGCACGCACGAACCCAAGCTGGCCGACCACCTGGTTCCGCCTGCGCGTAACCGGACACGGGGCGTTTGCCGACGAGTATCAGGTGATGGCGCATTGGGGAGCGAACCACGGCGCGATCTCCGTTGGCCACATTGGCGCCGACCTGATCACGTTGGCAGCTATGCTCCGAATCCCGGTAGACATGCACAATGTCGAGTCCGCGCAGGTATTCCGCCCAGCGGCGTGGCACCGGTTTGGTTCGGGAATGGAGAGCGTCGGCGCGGATTTCCGCGCTTGCTCCAACTACGGCCCTCTCTACGGATAAGGACTAATGGTCCGGGGTCGGAAACCCTAGCCCCGGACCGACGGTCTCAGTTGCATGCTCAAGGCATTCCGAGAGAAAAATGGTTTCTCCCTTCTTCCGCTGATCGTTGGCGTGCTCTACGGCGCGTCACCCCTGGATCTCATTCCAGACCTGATTCCACTCATCGGCTTTGTGGATGACGGAATCATTGTCGGATTCCTCGGTCTCATCATGGCTTGGCAATGGCTGGGTCGCGGACGACGAGCCCGCAATGCTCAATTGCAGCCCATTCAAGTCCGTTAGGTAAACCTTGCGGGTGAAGCTTAAGTTCGTACTGCCGTGTCTTTTCCTGGTTCAGATGGCCACGGCACAAACCGTGTGCATCGATGCCGGACACCCGAGCGAGGTCGGCATGGGAACCAAGGGCAAGGTTCATACCGAAGTCAGCCTCGCTTGGAAGATTGCCAAAGGCCTGCAGAAAGCACTTGAGGCGGAAGGCGTAACGGTCGTTCTGACGAAATCGGAGGAACTCGAAAAAGTGCTCAACCGACGGCGAGCCGAGATCGCGAACGACGCGAAGGCGGACCTTTTGATTCGCCTCCACTGCGACGCCGCATCTGGGACCGGCTTCGCGGTGTACTACCCCGACCGCACCGGAACCACCAAAGACGGCATCACCGGCCCTAGCAAGGACGTTCTCGAGAAAACCGCCGTTGCCGCCAAAAAGTTTCACGCGATCTATGCCGCTGCGCTGAAAGGCGCGCAGAAAGATAACGGTCTGAAATCTGATCTAAAGACTGCCATCGGAGCCAAACAAGGCGCGCTCACCGGTTCGATTTTCTCCAAAGTCCCGGTTTTGCTCGTCGAGATGTGCGTGCTCACAAACCCCGCCGACGAAGCTTTCATCGGTTCCGCCGAGGGGCAGCAAAAGATCATTTCGGCAATGACGAAAGCAACCCTTGCCGTAGTCAAACCCGCCACCGCGAGCGATAAAGCCCGGTTATAATAACAGTCATTGCGAAGGGTGCCCTGTCGTGGGGCATCTGAAAATTGGGGAAAGTCCGGTGAAATTCCGGCACTGTGCCGCAACGGTAGATCGACCTTGGTCGAAAGTCCGAATGCCCGCTTCGCAGAAAAGAACAGCGAGTGCTGTCACCTACGAGCATGGGTCCCCGGAGCGGCGCAACGTCGCCTCCCTGTCCATTTCTCCGCAACTGACGGCCTCACCTTGTGAGGTTATTCATGAAGAATCGAGCGTTTACTCTCATTGAGCTTCTCGTCGTCATCGCGATCATCGCGATTCTCGCCGCCATCCTCTTCCCAGTCTTCGCCCAAGCAAAGTCGGCAGCAAAGAAGACCCAGTCCCTGAGCAACCTGAAACAAATCGGCCTCGCCTGGCTGCTTTACGGCAACGACTACGACGACACCATGATGCGCGTCGCTATCGGCTCCGCCGCTTCAGGCAAGGTGTTTTACTGGTGGGGCAGCTTCGACGGAGCTACACTTAGAGAAAACGAGGGGCTGCTCTTTCCGTACACCAAGAACAAAGGAATTCAAACCGACCCGGCGTTTCCAGATACCCTTCGAACTACGGTTGGACTCACTGGCTACGGATACAACTACAACTATCTCAGCCCGACGGATTACGTTCCGCCGACCTATAACGAGGTAGCAAAGCCCGTTAACTATGGCGCGGTGGGATCGGTTGCCGACACCGTTGCTTTTGGTACATCTGCGCGGATGAGCTTCGGCCTGCCGCATCAGCTTGAGGGAAACACCTACCTGGAGCCCCCGTCCAGCGAGTACCCAACCTTCCACGGGCGACATCTGAGCACCGGGTTAGTGGCATGGGCCGATGGGCACGCAACAGCATTCCGCCCGAAGCTACGACGCGGAACCTTTGGCTACGGAGGTGCCTACAACGAGTCGGAGTTCAACCCGGTCCAGCTAGGTGAGCTAGACCGAGACGGAGACTTTTCGACCGACGAACTGTTCGATCTCGAATAGGATCAGCGTCGCTCGACCGTGTCGATTCCGAGTTCCCAGAACCACACGGTCGAGTTTGCCGGCACTACCTTTTGGTAGGTTTCGTTCGTGCCCTTGCGGGTGACGCGAATGCTGCAAACTCGATCGTTCGGAGAGGTGTTCACAACGTATGCACGATAGAGCGTGAATGAGGGCTGCACATCGAATCGAAGCTCTTGGATGCTTGGGTTGGAGCACCACTCAGGTTGGGAAGACAAAGTGCATTCCTGACCGGCACCTGGAACGCGATTACTACGCGTGACGACGATTTGCGTGTTTGCCGAATCCGTGGTCGCGAAGTTGAGGGTCGTAGGGACGGCCTGAACAAGCGAAGTGCCACCGCACCCAGATAGGGCCGAGACGGCAATAACTACTGACGTGAGCCAAAGAGGGTGAATGTTCTTCATGTTTTCTCGATTGCGAATGGTACCAATGCGGATTATCTCCGATAGGACGTTGGCACCAGCGTTGCGCTACGTTCAAACCGTCCCCGAGGGTTCACAATCATTGAATGTCCTCCGTTTTCCCCGGCCCGATCTCGCAACGCATGCTCACCGAGCTTTCCGAGTTTGTGATCGCCGAGCCATATCCCTTCGTTCTCGATATCGCGAAGGGGGAAGGGATGTACTTGGAAACGGTGGACGGCCAGCGCCTGTTTGACTGGACCGGATATTACGGCAGCAAGCTCATCGGCCACAACCACCCTGGCTTGTACGAGCCCGAGTACACCAGAAGGCTTGTGGTGGCGGCAAACAATAAAGTCGCCAACCCAGACTTTCTAACGAAAGAATGTCTGGACTATTACCAGCTTCTCTACCGAATCGCCCCGGAGATCATGAAGAGCGACAAGCTTGAAGTCTATGCCGTGAACTCAGGCGCCGAAGCGGTTGAAAACATGATGAAATATCTGGTTGCCAAGTTCAACCAGAAACGAACCAAGAAGGGAGGTCCGAGCGGACACCGCCGATTCCTGTACTTCGACAAAGCCTTTCATGGTCGAACGGTTTTTGCTCTTGGTGTGACGCAGACTATTGACCCGGTCGCAACGAAGGACTTCCTCGGACTCACCACTACCGGAAATATCAAGTTGCCCTTCCCTTCGTACAGCAGCGACTTATCGGAAGAAGAGAACCTGCGCGCCGCTGAACATTCGCTTCAGCAAGTTGAAAGCGCGCTATCGCTCATGAGCGATGAAATTGTTGGAATCATCGTTGAGCCAATTCAAGGCGCGGGCGGTCACCGGGTAGCGATTCCTCAGTTCTTCCAGGGCCTTTCCGAACTCGCCCACAAGTACGACGTGTACCTAGGCTTCGACGAGGTCCAAACTGGGCTTGGGGCAACCGGAAAGATGTGGGCGATAGATCACTTTGATCTCCCATACCCTCCTATGGCCATCGCGACCGGAAAGAAGTTCGGCAACGGCGTGGTTTATATGGTTGAACCACTCGAAGATGTCGGCGTTCTGGATTCAACCTGGGGAGGCTCCTTGGCTGATATGGTGCGTGTTGTTCGTGAATTCGAGATCATTGAACAGGAAGACTTGATTTCTAAAGCGGCAATCAAAGGTGAGCTACTTGCCAAGGGTTTAAGAGAGCTCGTAAGCAAATACTTCCCAATGGTTCGGAACGTGCGCGGCCTTGGCTTATATCAAGGGATATCTTTAGATTCAACGTCCCGAAAAGCGCGACTAATTGACGTCGCATTGACCGAATATCAGACAATTTTACTAGGTGCAGGTTCAAGATCGATCCGCACTCGGCCAAATTTGTCGGTCACCGAAGATGAAATTGCGCACTTCATCACAATTCTTGATCGAGCGATCGCAACGGTTCAGGACAGCTAACCTGCAAAAAATACCGTATTTTGCTACCGTCACAGAACTTTCGGGATTTTCTGACGATCATGGAAATGTATGGTTAGAGAGCTTCTCGCCGCAGCAGTTTGCTGTACACCACTTTTTGCTTTTGCGCAACCGTCTGTTGTATTCCAAGTTGATGCGGAGGTTAGGGCCAACGCAGTAACGAGGACGTTACCGGTTACGACCAGTGATGCGGTTTCTTGGAGCCAGAGGGCTCAAGCATCCGTTTCGTATAATTCAGGTAACGCTTACCTGGACCACGCAGTTCAGATCCTGAGTGCGGATGGCACGCTCTCGATCAAGCGATCCGCCCAAAACGTTTACAATCACGAGCTTCTGGCTCCAAATGTATCCAATACGACCAGCGATCTAGTCCGGGTTAAGGCCTTTGTGCGCGGCGCACCAGGAACGCCTTACTCGTTCTTCATCTCGACAAACTCGTTTGCAACTCCCTCTACTTCCGCTGGTACCAGCACCGCTTCTACCACGGAATCGGCAACCGGTGCTTCCTCGTTCTCCTTCAATGCCGGCCGCAATTCGAGGTACGCCCAAGGCGTGTCGACCTCCGAGACAATCACTCACATGGGTGAAACGTACTCGGCCGTTGATCTTTCTTGCAGCAGTGCCAGCAACACCGCCTACAACTTCTCCAGCGTCAATACGGTTTCCCCGTTCTATGCCAACAGTCGAGTGAGCGGAACCACTACGATCAAGCTGAAGAACTTGGCGGTTGACGACATCATCCTCAACCTGGCGAGAGTTCAAGACACGAACAACCCGGATCGACCCAGCGTCGTCGTTGTGCCCGACATCAACTTGGATGAAATCCAGTACACGATCAACGGGGTCACGTACACCCAAGCCGGACCGTTCGCGGCGAACGTCGGACAGAAGGTGTTGATGCCAGATCTCAACGGCATCGCTCCTGGTGCATACACCGTGGAGTTCACCGGTACACAAGGCGCTTTGACCACGCTAATCGCCGCCACGACGCTCGATACCTCGGCGTTCAGCCAAACTCTAAATGCCACCCTTCAACCAGTCTCTGGCTCTGCCGGCCCCGGGCAGCAAGGTGGAGGCGTGAACTCCTTCGCGGTGACCATCAGCGGATTCCGCCGAGCGTGGGGCCTTCCGGGCACCAGAGTCGATCGAAAGATCACTTCGTACTCGGGAGCCTTGAGTTCCAACTTCTTCGTTGGGCCAACTTTCACGAGTAACTTGCAAGGAATCATCTCTGGTGCGACGTTTGGGGCACCAGCCACCTTTAATGCCGCAGGAACCGGCGGGAACAGTGGCGGACTACTGACGATGACCTATGGCACCCTGTACACCGTCTACGCAAAGTCTGGTAACGCAATCGAGTTCCGGTTGAGCGGAACTCGTAATGGCACCCCCTGGATCTGGAATCCAGGCTCTACCTCGTACGGATCCGTATCCGCTAACATCAACTAACCCACTCGCCTCCTTCGTTGCCTAGGCAATGAAGGAGGCTTTTTCCTCCGGTCTCTAACTGGGTACCGTACTTGCCATGAGCCCATTGAAGATTGGCATCGTCGGGTGCGGAAACATCAGCGGCATTTACTTCGAGAACCTTGGAAAGTACACCGCGACTTCGATTGTTGCCGTGGCAGATTTGGACCTCGATCGAGCCAAGCAAGCGGCGGAAAAGAACGGCGTTCCGCTTGCCCTGAGCCCCGACGAACTGATTGCCCATCCAGACGTGGACCTAGTTTTGAATCTCACGATTCCAAAGGCACACGCCTCCGTTGCCCAGGCCGCCGTCGAAAACGGAAAGCACGTCTACAACGAAAAGCCGCTGACGGTAAACCTGGCTGAAGCGCAGCAGCTTCTTCAAACTGCCAAAGAAAAGGGCGTGCGAGTTGGCGGAGCTCCCGACACGTTCCTTGGCGGCGGACATCAAACCGCACGGGCCGCCATTGATCGCGGCGACATCGGCGAGCCGATTGGCTCTCACGCGTTTATGCTTTGCCACGGTCACGAGTCTTGGCACCCGTCGCCGGAGTTCTATTACGAGCGCGGCGGTGGACCAATGCTAGACATGGGTCCGTACTATCTCACCGCTCTCGCCAACATGATCGGCTCGGTCAAGCGGGTCACCGGTTCAACGCGAATCACCTTCCCGACTCGCACGATCACCAGCCAGCCAAAGCACGGCAAGGTCATCGAAGTCGAAACCCCGACCCACATCGCAGGAATCATGGATTTCCAAAACGGCGCCGTCGGCGAAATCACCACCAGCTTTGATGTTTGGTACAGCAAGGTTCCTAGCATCATCGTTTACGGCACGGAGGGCTCGCTCTTGGTTCCAGACCCGAACGGTTTTGGTGGAGAGGTTCAGATTCGCCAGCGAGGCCAAGCCGAGTGGGAAGTTGTGCCAAACCTACATGGGTTCAACGGCAACTCTCGCGGCGTTGGCGTTCTTGATATGGCTATCGCGATCCGCGATGGTCGCCCTCACCGAGCAAGCGGCGAGCTTGCCGGGCACGTGCTTGAGGTGATGCATGCCTTTGAACAAAGCAGCACGACATCTCAGCACATTCACTTGAGTTCTGAGCTGGTTCGACCGGCGGCGCTCGGCGAAACCGAGCTTCACGAATTCCTTCCCGTTGGATGAATGTAAACTGCCACTACTTTGGCTAGCGCATACACCCCGGGACTAACCGTAAGCGGTGACCTCTTTGTACGTCGCCTTCGACGCCTTCCGATCAAAGGCGACGTACTCGTGAAAGTTGGTGACCACGTGGAACCCGATTCCGTGGTCGCCGTGGCCATGCTTCCGGGCGTGCTGCAAACCATGAAGATGGCCGATAAGCTCGGCATCGAAGCCCGCGATGTCCCGTCGGTCTTCCCCCTGAAGCCTGGAGCTAAGGTGACAAAGGGCGATGTCATCGCCGAGACCAAAGGCCTGATGGGCTTCTTCAAAACGAAGGTTGAAGCCGACTTCACCGGCACCATCGAATCCGTCTCCGAAGTCACCGGAAACGTGCTCATTCGAGAGCCATCGATCCCAGTCGAAATCAATGCCTACATCAAGGGGCGGATCGTTGATGTGCTCCCAGATGAAGGCGCGATTGTCGAAACCCGAGCCGCCATGGTCCAGGGCATCTTCGGTGTTGGCGGCGAGCGCGTTGGAACCATCCGCGTTGCGGCGAACTCTCCTGAAAGCGTTCTAGAGGCCGATCACATCCACGAAAGCGATCGAGGCAAGATTCTCATCGGCGGCGCGGGAATGGCGCTGAGCGCAATTAAGAAAGCCGCCAGCGTTGGTGTTATCGCCCTCGTTGCCGGCGGATTGCGAGACGAGGATCTGATCAATTTCCTTGGCTACGACATCGGCGTAGCGATTACCGGCTCGGAAAACATTCCGCTCACCCTCGTCGTCACCGAAGGATTTGGCTACCTCAACATGGCGCAGCGCACCTTCGACCTCTTCCGATCTTTGGAAGGAAAGGAAGCCAGTGTTAATGGCGCCACTCAGATTCGTGCCGGCGTTATTCGACCGGAGGTCATTGTCCCACTCCCGCTAGATCAGGCGGAGTCGGTCCGCGCCGCGGATGTCTTCGAACTCACGGTCGGAACCCCGATTCGAATGATCCGCGAACCGTACTTTGGCGAACTGGGAACGGTTACCGGACTTCCGGCGACTCTTCAGGTTCTCGAGTCAGGCACCGAAGTCCGCGTTCTCACCGCGAAGTTGCCTTCTGGCGAAGAAGTCACCGTTCCGCGAGCGAACGTCGAAATCATCGCCAGCAACTAAGGCTAGTTTCGGAGCGCCGTCTTGTGTTCGATCATGTGGCGCAATCTGACTTGGCTCAGGTTGCGCTGACATAGATCGAGGAATTCGGACCGCTCCATCCGTAATGCGTTTTCATACGAGTTCGTTTTTGCAAAAATCGCCTTCAGCCGATCCCCGATGACCTCGTCATACTCGGTCAGGTCACCCTTCGCCATTTTCTCTTTCTGCAGTCGGTCAATCATTCCGACCGTCGGCCCAACGACGTCTTTCCATTCCGGCCGCTGCGAAACCGTAACCTCGAGCGCCACTTGTTTCGCCTGCCACAGCAACCGATCTGGGTGGTAGCACGTCACGTCATCTGGGCCAAGGTAACCGAATGACCGGGCCTGATCCGCGTTGATGCTCGTCTTCCCTTCCGTTAAGGTTAAGCAAGCATCGGCGAGAGTTGCCGCGGTCGCTTGGTGTCGCAAGCGCATCAGCGTCACGCCACGTCCGCCAGGCAACAGCCCGACCTTCGATTCGGGTAGCCCAATCTGGGCATCTGCCGCCGCGACAATTCGACTGCAGGATCGAGCGAGTTCAAAGCCCGCGCCAAGACCATAGCCATGAATCGCCGCTACCGTTCGCCGCGCTTCAAGAAGCTCACCGAGGGTCTGCAAATCCTGCAGCGCGACATCGATGCTCGCCCAGTCTTCTTTCTGAATCGCGTCGTGGAAGAAGTTGAGATCAAATCCAACGCTGTACGCCTTTCCGGGCGTGGTGAGCACAAGCGGAGCGTCCGATTGGCTCGTGAGCCATCGCGACAGGCCCTCCACCAGGGCGGGGGTGATCAGCCCAAGCTTGGTTTTCAGGACAACCGCCCGAACGCCATCTCCCAAGTCTTGAACTCGGAAGGTCTCATGCTCTTCGATAACCGGCAAATCGGCGAGGGTCACGTATTCTGGTTGGGCAACCGGTTCGACATATTCCCCGGTGAAGCTCCGAATCTTGCGTTCGGAATAGAACTTGACCGGCTCCACGCCAACCTGCTCTGCCCCGATGGCGTCGATCATCTCGAACGGCCCCATCTCCCAGCCAAAGCCCCACTTCATCACTTGGTCGAAGTCTTGCACTCCGTACGAGACCTCTTCTTTCACCACGTTGGCGTATCGCAGAATCGGTAGCAGGTACATCCGCAGGTACTCGCCGACTTCATCTTTCGCGGCGAGTCCGGAACGAAGTCGCTCGGCCAGTGGCAGTTTGCCGAACTCCGAGATGGATGGCAGTTCGGGCTCCATCCGCTCGCGATAGGTGTTCGTCACGAGATCGAAAGAAAGCAGTTGCTTTCCGTCGCGTCGATAGTAACCCTGCCCGGACTTCTCGCCCAGGAATCCGCGAGCCATCAGGGAGTTGATCGATTCCGGGCGGTGCAAAACGCCTACATGCGCATCGTTAACGCATCGCTGAATCAAGTTGCTCGCGATGTCCTCCATCACGTCCAGCCCGACTAGGTCATTCAAACGGAACGTCCCGCTCTTGGGCCGGCCAATGAATGGTCCGGTAATGGCATCGACCTGCTCAACGGTCAGCCGAAGCTTTTCTGCGACGTGGGTCGCAAGGTACATGCACCACATTCCGTAGCGATTGGCAATGAACCCAGGGGTGTCTTTGGCTGGCACAACCCTTCGCCCGACGGAATCTTCTAGGAACGCGGTCAAAGTCTGAACCACCGCAGGATCGGTCTCGGCGGTCGGAATCAGTTCAAGAAGCTTGAGATATCGTGGCGGATTAAAAAAATGTGTTCCAACAAATCGACGCCGAAAAGAGTCGGATCGGCCTTCGGCAAGGTGGGCGATCTCAAGGCCGCTTGTGTTGGTGGAAATGAATGCATCGTCCCGCAGATAGGGCTCGATCGATGCGTACAACTCCCTCTTGATCTCAAGCTTTTCGGCAACCGCCTCGACCACCCAATCTGCTTCAAGGATCCAGTTCGAGTTAAGGTCAACGCCGCCCAATCGAACCTGATTCGCTCGTTCCGGCAAGAAGAAGTGGGGAGGCTTCGCCATCTTGGCGCGATCAAAGCCGACAACGGCACGCTCCATGGTTTGGTCGAGCAAAGTGACCTTCAATCCAAGGTTGACCAAGTGGGCTGCAATCCCGCTTCCCATGGTTCCCGCACCAATGACGCACACGTTTCGGATGGAGTTGGGTTGGCTCATGCTTCTCTCGATTGTCCTACGTAAGAAGGGCTTTTAGTTGACGAGCCCTCGGGGGCCAGATATACTCGATTCCTGCCGACAATTGGCACGAGGTTACGAACATCCAGAGATTTAGAAGAGACAATCGACCCGATCCGGGTCCTCCCGTCAACGAGCGTGTGCTCCGGTTCCGCGAAATTCGTGTGGTTGATGCTGATAACAAGCAGCTTGGCATCATGCAAAGCCGAGCCGCGCTCACATTGGCCAGAGAACAAGGCCTCGACCTTGTGATGGTTTCCCCAAATGCTGATCCTCCCGTATGCCGAATCATCGACTACGGCAAGCATAAATACTTGGAATCGAAACTGGGAAATAACAAAAAGAAGCCCCAGCAGGAAGTAAAGGGTATAAAGATTAGTCCGCGTATTGCGGAAAACGACATCCAGACGAACGTCACTAAAGCAAGGAAGTTCATTGCTGAAGGCGACAAAGTCAAGGTGACGTGTATGTTCCGGGCCCGTGAGGTCACTCACCCTGAACTCGGGCGGCAAAAGTTGGACAGGTTCGCAGAACTTGTGGCAGATATCGCGATCGTCGAACGCGCTCCTCAAATGGAAGGACGAATGATGACCATGATTCTGCTCGCTAAGCCTTCCACCGGAGGACAGAAGAAGAAAGATGCCAAAGATCAAAACAAACAAGACGGCGGCAAAGCGGTTCAAGATAACGGGAACCGGGAAGATCACCCGGCGGAAGACCCACAACAACCACCAGTTCCAACACAAGCGGAAGTCGGCGAGACGACGGCTTGAGTCGGAACCGGAAGTGTTCCAGGGCGAGCAGAAGCGCATGCGCAGACTGCTCGTTTTGGGTCTGACCAAGAAGTCAAACCGCATTGCGAAAGCCCCCGTCGACAAGGTTGCTCAGTCTAGCGAAGCCCGAGCAACTCTCTTGTCGATGCTTTCAGCGTAATTGACCGAGGAAACTCGGTCCACGATCTCTACCACTACCTCCCGGCCAATGGCTGCAGGATGGGACCCGGTACGCAACCAAAGGAGAAACATTAATATATGGCACGTGTAAAACGCGGCCTTATGCGCCACAAACGGCACAAGAAGGTCATCGAAGCAGCATCCGGCTATTGGGGACGTAAGAAGAACGTCTTCAAGCGCGCTCACGAACAGGTGATGAAGGCGGGGCAATATGCCTTCCGCGACCGTCGCCGCCGTAAGCGAGATTTCCGACGACTCTGGATCGTCCGAATCACCGCCGCCTGCACCCACTGCGACATCAAATACAGCGAATTCATCCACGGACTTACCGTTGGTGGCATTCAAGTCAACCGAAAGATGCTCAGTGAACTGGCGATTGCCGACATGGACGCTTTCAAAGCCGTCGTCGCCCAAGCCAAAGCCGCCCGCGCAAAGGCCTAATTCAAACGCAAAATCGTCCTGCCGCTTTCGCGGCAGGACGATTTTTTGTTTCCTAAGCGTCCTGTTTGCTACTACCTGAGCTGGCAGCGGAGTAGAACGGCGCCAATCAGCTTAGTTCCGTGACGCCGCGTTCTCTTGCTCGGCACTGCGGGCGTCCATGTTCGGCAGATGCTCTGTCGCGAACGAACGCAGGTCCTTCGCGGCAAAGTCGGCTCCTGCCGATAGGAAACGCGCCGGATCCTGATTGACCATCGCGCCACCAACGCCAATCGTATAAGGCTGGCGACGGTCTCGGACTCGAACGAGCTCTTTCAGCAAGGCTTCCGTGTCCGCCGCGCTCTCCTCTGCTGCACAGCTCAACAGAACCAAAGTTGGTCGGTGGTTGCGCACCGTCGTGATGAAGCTCTTAACTGGCACATTGGCGCCGAGGAACAGCGTGCGCCATCCGTGTAGGCGAAGGTAGTCGCCAATCATGCGAAGTCCGATGACGTGCCAGGAGTTCGGCGCGCAGCCAAGAAGGGCCACTCGGCCGTGCCGACGCATTGGTCCCATGATCTGCGAGGTTCGAGCCAACATTCGCTCCGTAACCGCGCTGGCCATGTGCTCCTGGGCCTCGTCAATCGCTTCGACCTTCCACCAGTTCCCAACCATCGTCATGGCGGGGGCCAACAAGTCTTCGTAGATTTCGATCAGTGAGACTTGCGCGCGGAAGGCGGCGTCCATGATCTCGGAGCAAGTCTGCTCATCACCCTGAACCGCGGCTCGGGCGTACTCTTTGGCCAGTTCGCCCAGGTGCACGTCGGCTGCGCGCAACTCAGGCTGCGTGAACACGGAGTTCACAATCGCTTCAATCTCTGGCGTAGCAAGGCTGTAATAGACCTGTCGACCCGATTTGGTGGCTCGAACGATGCCGCGTGCACGCATTCGTGCGAGATGGTTGCTCACGTTCGGCTGCTTCAGATCCGTGGCTTCACAAATTTCCGAGACGTTCCTATGCCCCGCTCGAAGCTCCGCCAGAATTTGGCGACGCGAAGTATCTCCGAGTTCTTCATAGACGTTTATCATATTGACCTTGACATATTACAATACGCGCGACTGATATGTTTCGTCATAAAAAATTACTGAAGAATAAATCTGAGGGTCTAAAGGTAACCATGCCGGTAAAATAGCTGTAAATCCCAGGGAGAGATTCTCTCAAAGGCGAGCTATGTATCTATCCATCCATCCCGAAGAATCAACCTTTCTAGATCGTGTCCGCGAGTTCGTTGCGAATGACGTTCTACCAAACACCCGAAAATGGGAAGAGCAAACAGGTTTCGACGACGAAATCTGGGAGAAGCTCGGCACCGTCGGTCTGCTCAAGATGGGCCTGCCCGTCGATCAAGGCGGCGTCAGCTGTGCCGCATATTGCGAAGCGATTCGTGAACTGGCAAAGGGTGACCCGGCGTTGGCAATGAATGTCGCGGCCATCAATGCTCTCGTCGTCGCTCACATAGTCGCGTTTGGCACCCCGGAGCAGAAAGAAAAGTACTTGGCCGACGTGACCTCCGGCCGCGTGAAGGTCGCCTGGGGACTCACCGAGCCAGACGCCGGATCGGATGCGCGCCGAGTCAAGACCGTCGCCGAGCCGATCGAAGGTCGAGATGGCTTCTACAACATCACCGGGCGAAAGATGTTCATCACGAACGGCGGCAATGCTGATCTGATTGTGATCATCGCGCGAACCAGCGAGAAAGAGCTCAGCGCATTCTTGCTGGAAACGAACCAGCCAGGCTTTACGCTCGAAAAGCGAATCCACACGGTCGGCGTTTCCGCCTCGAACACCGTGCAGTTCGGCTTAAACAACACCGTTGGCTGGCACACGCCATGTAAGTTCGAAGAAGCGATCGGCTTGCTCTACCGGGGCCGACTTGGCATCGCCGGAATGGCGGTCGGAATCGCTGAAAAGGCGCACGAACTGGCTGTCGAGTACTCCAAGCAGCGCGAGCAATTTAATCGCCGTCTTTGCGATATGCAGAGCGTGCAGAACATGCTCGCTGACAGCGAAGTCGAAGTCGAAGCCGCTCGCTTGTTGCTCCAAAAAGGAGCCCAGCTCTTCGACATGGGTCTTCCGATCATCAAGGAAAGCTCTATCGCAAAGCTGTACAGTAGCGAAACCGCAAATCGCGTTACCAACCGAGCGGTCCAGATCCACGGAGGCCGAGGCATGACCCGCGAGTTTCTCGTTGAGAAGCTTTGGCGAGATGCCAAGCTGACCGAAATTGGCGAAGGCTGCTCCGAAATCCAGCGGATGGTCATCGCCAAGCAGATCACGAAGTAATTCTCATCCTGAGCGGTGAGATTTCTGCGGCGATGGCGCAAATGCTAGGCTATCATGTCTGGCATGAGCCCCATCGCCGTTCTTGCTTTTCTGAGCGTATTCCCGTTCCAACAGACTCCGGCCAAACCGGTAACGCTCACCCGAAAGTACATCCTCGGCGAAAAGGCGGCCTACCGAGTGCGTGCGGACATCCAGATTCAAAGCCGCGAGGGTGAACTCCGGACATTCATTCCCGAAGACGAGGGCCTCGAGTACGACTTCACCACCGAAGTCAAGCAACTTAAGCCGGACGGGATTGCCGACATCATCTATCGCCGTCCGACGATCAAAATCATCCAGGGCGAGACCTTTGATTCGGGCATCAAAACAACGACCGAAAAGATCAACTTAAACTATCTCCTGACTCTCTCGCCTATCAACGAGGTCCTGGCGGATAAAGACCTGAATCCACCGAAGAAGGAGAAGGCGGGGCCGGACAAACTGAATCTCGCCAACAAGGAGGCAGTCACGCGAAAAGCGCAGGACTTTTTCGACGGGTTTATCGAAGAGGTTCAGCGCCTTTCCGTTTTCATCGGGTCGCTCGACTCTTCTCTGGACTTCAATCCGAAGTTCCCATTTGATGAAGTCGTCGCCGGAGACACTTGGAAGCGTACCGTTGGGTTCCAACCACAGAAGCTGAAAGGTACCGACGGGAAGCAGGCCGTGCAGCGGCTCGACATCACCTACACCTTCAAAGGCAGCACAAAGCGCGGACCGAAGGACGTCTATCGGATCGAGGCTGACCTGAATCACGAAACGGACTTGAGTCAATTCTTGAATCAGCTTGCCGAAGTAGATTCAGAAATCACGGGAATAAAGCGCTTCCCCCTCCGGTTGAAGGCGAAAGTCACCTACGACATCGATCCAGCAACCGGCCGCACCCTTGGGGCCGTGGCCGAGTCGGAAGGCGGATACGAGGTCGTCCTCACAAGCAATGAGAACGATCCTATTGTCGAAGAAAAACTCAAGGGGCGAACCGTTATGTCGCTACTCAGCGTGACCAACCCGTCGTCAACCAAGAAAGCACCAGCCAAAAAGTCTCCGCCGCCTAAGGGCAAAACCAAGGGCAAATCGAAAGGCTAAGTACACTGCCGAATCGTGAATTCGCCGAAGAAGCTCAACCTGTGGATCGCCATCGGGCTGTTTATCCTCGCCCTTGGCCTCCGCGGCTTTGGCATCGGTTGGGGACTGCAAAACGATCTCCACAATCAGAGCTATCACCCGGATGAACTCCCGATCTTTGCTGCTTCGCAACAGATCGTTCCGACCCAAGGCAAGTTCACGCCCGGGTTTTATAACTACGGAACGCTGTATCTCACTGTGCTTCGGGTTGCGTCGGATGCCGTAACGGCGTACACCGGCGGACCGGTAGAGAACGACGCGAACAGCACCTGGGCTTGGGTGTCACGCATTCACCAAGTGGGTCGATGGCTCAGCGCCCTTTGCGGGGCCGGAACCGTGGTGTTCGTGTTCCTAAAGCTTCGACGATTCGTTGGGCAGTTTGGGGCGGTCTTTGGAGCGCTTGTTCCTCTCGTTGCGCCGGCGTTTGTGGTTCATTCCCGGTTCCAAACCGTGGATGTGCCCGCTACTTTCCTTCTCGCCGCCTCGACCTTCTTTGCCGTTCTTTTGCTACCCACCGAGGACGATCCGGAGCCCAAGAACCTGATGCGCTGGGCGATGCTCAGCGGACTCTTCGCTGGTCTCAGCGCTGGAACCAAGTACACCGGCATCCTCGTGCTTGCGACTCTCGTGATTGCCGCGTTCTTCGGCGCCAGGAAGGATTGGCTAAAGCTCTCCGTCACCGCGATTGGGGTCGCGCTGCTTTCTTTCGTGATCTGCACCCCCGGCGTCGTGCTGGACACCACGGAGTTCCTCACCGACTTCAAATACGAAATGGCTCACACAAGCACCGGACACGGTCTGGTGTTTGTCGGAACCTCGTCCGGGTTCCTGTATCACATCAGCAATCTTCTCGTCGGCGTAGGTCCGCTTCTAACGCTCCTCGGAATTCTGGGTCTGGGAATCGGGGCACGGCAAAAACAGCCTTGGATTTTCGCGATCATCGCTTTTGCGCTGATCTACTTCGTCCTCATCGGTCGTGCAGAGGTGAAGTTCCTTCGCTACACATTCCCTCTTATCGTCGGCCTCGCCGCAGGGTTTGGGGTGTTCATGGATTACTGCGAGAAACAGCCGAACCTCGGTCGTATCGGCGCTGCCCTCGGCATTGCCGGAATCGGCGGAATCGACCCGGGTGGGATGCGCCAGGCGATTAACCTGACCCTTTGGATGACCGGAGACGACCCGCGAGATAGTGCCGTTCAATATTTGCGCACTCAGCAGGGCAACGTCGGGATCGCTAGCCTGCCGTGGTTTTATACGGCGCCCACCTATCGCAACGCAACCCTGGGCCCTCAGGCTTCGCTCAGCTCAAGGCTTGGCGAAATGCAAGAGACCGCAAATCCTCCAACCGTCTTCTTCGCGCAATCACCCGATGACCCGTATGCGTTTAACTTAGGGTTGCTCGAGCAAACAAAACCAGACCGCATCGCGATTAGCTCATTCGAGTACGGCGATCCGCTTCGGATCAAAGCCGCCGGCATCGAACCGAAAGATCCGGTGGAAAAGCTCCTGGTCGACCGAGCCGTGACTTTCATGGAAGCGATCAAAAAGGACTACGAAATCGACAAAGCTTTCGGTATCGATGGGATTCGCATCCATGACTTGGAGTACATCCGTCCAGAGTTGATGGTATGGAAACGAAAGTCGACGAACTGAAGCAAGATGTTGCCTGGTTCCTCGACCATTTGAAGCATGAACGAGGAGCCAGCGAACACACCCTCCTCGCCTATCAGAACGACCTCCACGCCATCGCAATCCACTTCGCCGGTCAAGAACTGCCCCACTGGTCTCAACTGACCACTTCGATGCTTCTGAGCTTCGAGGCCACCCTTGGCGCCCCTATGGCACGTACTAGCTCCCAGAGACGCGTGAGTGCCCTGCGATCATTTCTCAAATTCCTGAAGCGGAACAACGTTGGCCCGACCATCGACCTTCCAAGCACCGGCGGATTTAAGCCGCCCAAAACTCTGCCTAAAGCTCTCACGAAGCCGAAGGTCAACGATCTCCTGGCCGCCGCCGTGCCGGAAGAAGCCGCGACATACCGAGACCGGGCTCTTTTCGAACTCATTTACGGAGCAGGACTGAGAATCTCCGAAGCCGTCGGAATAACCCTGGATGCCGTCCGATTGAACGATCAGGTCATTCGGGTGACCGGAAAGCGCGGCAAGACCCGCGTGGTTCCACTTCCCGATGAAACCGCACGGTGGCTTCGACAATATCTCGATGAAGCGAGACCCAAGCTCCTCAAAAAGCCGATGGAACAACTCATCATCAGCGATACCGGAAAGGTGATGGCACGCCAGACTGCGTACCAGCGCATTCGGCGAATGGCCACCCTCGCGGGCATTGAAGGCCATTTGTCGCCGCACACCTTGCGGCACACCTATGCCGTGCACCTTTTGCAGGGCGGCGCCGACCTCCGGGCCGTGCAGGAATTGCTTGGGCACGAGTCGATCGCCACAACCCAGGTGTACACGCAACTGGAAATGGATGAGATTAGGAAGCGGTACCTCGATGCTCACCCACGCCAATAAATCCCTTTAGGCCGCTTGACTCACATCGGCGTCAATCGAGAACGCCGTTTCGCCGGTCACAAGCATTTTCGTGATGTACGGCCGGCAGGTGCCGCACTTCGTGCCGCAACCAAACCTCTCGCTGGCTTCTTCTAGGGTAGCAACTCCCGCTTCCGATAGCTCCTCAAAGGTTACGTTAAAGCAGACGCAACGTCGGATGGGAGTCGGATCGAAGACCACAATGACAAGTTACGAGACTTAGACCGGATTCGCATCCCAAATGTCCGCATTCGGTAGCGCATCTAGGCTGAAGTCGGATCGCTCGCCTCGCTCGAGGCGCCAAGACCCGGCCAAACCAATCATCGCGGCATTGTCTGTGCAAAGCGAAAACGCTGGCACGGCAAAGGCGATGCCTCGCTTCCGAGCCTCATCTGAGAGTCGCTCGCGAAGGGCAATATTCGCCGCCACGCCACCCACGAGCGAAAGGGCACGCACACCCGTTTCATCGATGGCGAGAAATGTCCGCTTGACCAGCACGCTGACAATCGCCTCCTGAAGGCTCGCAGCCGCGTCGGCAATGTTGATTTGATCCCCTTCGAGCTCGGTGAGCCGAAGCATGGCCGTCTTTAGACCGCTGAAGCTAAAGTCGGTCGTGTCTCCGCGCAAGCCAACTGGAAGCTTGTATCGCTTTGGGTTGCCCACTTTGGCCGCTCGCTGGACGGCAAGCCCACCTGGATAACCAAGCCCCAAAAGTCGCGCCCCCTTGTCGAAGGCTTCACCGGCGGCGTCATCGATCGTCGCGCCGATCAAGCGATATTGGCCCGGCGCCTGAACGTGAACAAGCTCGGTGTGCCCACCCGAAACGACAAGAGCGACATGCTCCGTGGGGAAATCCTCGTGCTCCGCGAAGATGCTGCAAAGGTGTCCTTCGAGGTGATGAACACCTAAGAACGGAATGCCAAGCGACATTGCGAGCGCCTTTGCGGAAGTCACCCCAACGCTCAACGCACCCACCAACCCCGGGCGATTAGTGATCGCAATTCCGCCAACTTCGGAGAGTGCTACTTCAGCCGAATCTAAAGCTTCACGAACAACCGGAATGATCGCCTCGACGTGCGCACGGGACGCCGCCTCCGGGACGACTCCGCCCCACTTAGCGTGGAGTTCGATCTGGCTCGCGATCACGTTGGAGCGAATCTCTCGGCCAACCAACACGGCGGCGCTGGTTTCGTCGCAACTCGACTCGATCGCGAGCAAAGGCTTCGTAAAAAATTTCAGCTCACGAACGAAGCTCACCGGAACGGCGGCTCCCAACTTTTCAGGTCGTACAGCCACATCACGACCGCGTCTTCCTGATTATCGGGATAGTACTTTCGCCGAACGGCGGCCTGTTGAAATCCGAGTCGCTCGTAAAGTCGGATCGCCACGTCGTTTCCAGCTCGTACCTCGAGCGTGCTGCAAAGCATGCCTTGATCTCGGGCCGCCGAGAGCAACTCGATTACGAGTCGTCGTCCGATTCCTTGTCGCTGGACCTCGGGCTTCACCGCCACCGTCGTAATGTGCGCCTCGTCAATCACGAGCCAAACACCTCCGTACCCGACCACCTCACCGTCCTGAATCGCAACTCGAAAAATGCCGTTGTCGTGGTTCAGCTCGTTGCGAAAAGCACGCTCGGACCAAGGTGCGGTGTTCACCGTCGGCTCAATCAACAAAAGAGCCGACAAGTGAGCCTCGTCGAATTTCTCAAGTCGAAGGGTGGATTTAACGGACATGGGGATCCTTACTCGGCGTTATCCGCCCAGATACGCTTCTTTGACCTTTGGATTTGCGAGGAGCGACTTTCCGGTGTCGGAGAGCACGATCTTGCCGGTTTCCAAAACGTAAGCGCGATGGGCAATTTCCAACGCTCGGTTTGCGTTTTGTTCGACCAATAGAATTGTCGTCCCTTCCTTGTTAAGGTCGAGCACGATGTTGAAAATCTCGGTTACGAGGTTGGGGGCCAGGCCGAGACTTGGCTCATCGAGAAGCAAGATTTCTGGGCGAGCCATCAGGGCGCGACCGATGGCGAGCATTTGCTGCTCTCCGCCCGACATCGTCCCCGAGTTCTGCTTGAATCGCTCCCGAAGGCGAGGGAATCGTTTCAGAACGTGCTCCATGTCGTCGGCAACTCCGGCGTCCTTCCGAATGAAAGCGCCAAGTTGCAGGTTCTCGTGAACCGACATGTTTGTAAAAATGCGTCGGCCCTCGGGCGAGTGAGAGATTCCCGCGCGCACGATGTCGTGCGGAGCCATCGTCGTCAGGTCGTTACCCTTGAAGCTCATCGTGCCCGTTCGAGGGCGGAGGAGCCCGCTGATCGTGCGCAACAGGGTGCTCTTTCCGGCACCGTTACTGCCAATAATTGCCACGATTTCGCCAGGTTCAACTTTGACGGTGACGTCTTCTAGCGCATGAATCGCGCCGTAGTAAACGTTGATGTTGCGAATGTCGAGCATCGGGAACCTTTGGTGATACCAGAACCGGGCGTTGGTTCGGCTAAAGCCGGTCCAACCAGCGGGTCAGAAATTGCCGTTCCAGCATATTTTGCGTGCTCGCCAGGGCCAAGTTGAGCGAGTCCCGTGCCTCCATAGGTCGGCCCATCCTCTCCAATAGCCATCCATGGATGGTGTGGGTATGAACGTAACCGACGAGGCTTCGCCGGTCGGCACCTACGACTGCTTCCCATCTCCGTAGGCCTGCGATCGGTCCCTCTGCCATGGCAATCGCGACGCACTCGTTCAGGCAGGCAATGGGTGACGGAAACCGTTCTACGAGATCGCCAAAGTACTGCCGAACTTCCACCCAATCCGTCGCCTCAAAGCTGGCAGCTCGGGCGTGGCAACCGGCGATCGCTGCCTCAATGTGATACCGGCTCAGAATTTCTCCCCTTAACGAAGCTTCCAGGTACCAAAAGCCGGCCGCAATCCGCTCCCGATCCCACAAAGATCGATCCTGATCTGCCAACTGAACGAGGCTGCCATCTTCGGCCACTCGCGCCGGAAACCGGGAACGGTGAAAATGCAGGAGCGCGAGCAATGCATCCGCAGCCGGATCGTCTCCAATTCGGGAAGCCCGAAATCGCTCGACTAACAGGATTGCCTCGTCACAAAGCTCCGAACGCACCAGCTGGCTGCCAGAAGACGCCAAATGCCCCTCGTTAAACATGAGATAGATCGATCTCAGGACCACGTCCTTCGCGCTGAAGAGCTGATCTCCGGTCGGGAGGCTGAAGCTGGCTCCGGACTCTCGTAAGCGTCGCTTTGCTCGGACAATTCGCTGAGAAATCGCTTCGCTAGTGGACAGCAGTCCTGCCGAAATTTCAGCGACGCTCATTCCGCAAAGGGTGTGAAGAATGAGACAAGTCGTCGACGCCTCGTCTAGGCTGCGATGGCAGCACATGAAGAGCATCTGCAACTCCGCGTCCTCCAGCGCATCCGGGTCAAAAGTCGGAGCGGCGAGTTCCTCTGATTCGGGCGCATAAATCTGCTCCCTTCGCAAGCCGTCAATCAAGGCATGCGTTGCGACTACATAAAGCCAAGCCCCGGGGTTCTGAGGAACACCACTCGCGGGCCAGGATTGCGTTGCCTTCACAAAGGCTGACTGGACGGCATCCTCGGCGCGATCCTGATTCCCAATCCCAAATCGTGCCACTAGCCGCGCAAGAATCCTGGAGGATTCGCGGCGAAACGAAACCTCCAGTTCTTTCAATCGACCTCAGTAGCTCATTTGAGCGCGAAGTTCGATGTTTCCGCCGTACTCCAAAGACGGACAGTCCTTGGCAATTGCGGTCGCTTCATCCCAGTCAGCGGCCGTGAAGACATAGTAGCCGCCGATCATCTCTTTGGCTTCGGCGAACGGACCGTCGGTGGCAACCCCTTCTGCTCCGATCCGAACAATCTTAGCATCCAGTCCTTCAGCGTCAACGAACCGCCCCTCTTCTCGAAGTCGAGCCGCAAAAGCCTGGTACTTCTGCAAACCTTCCTGCATCTGGGCGGGCGAAAGCTCGGCCCACTTATCTTCACCTTTGATCAAGATCACGAATTTCATGTTTTTCCTGCGAGCAGATTGGCTCGTCACTAGCTTGCCGAACGGAAGTCTGCAAAACCGACAAGCATTTTCAGATTTTTTCTAGAACGGGCAAAATTTCCTCGACGACCGTTTTTTCGCCGACGCCAAAACTCAGCGTCATCCCCGCTCCACCGATCGCGCCGACCACAAAAACGTTCGGCTCAGGTTTCAGAACGAGATAGGGCTCGGTCGGATGTTTGCCGTATACACCTTCCCATCGTTGGGTGATCGCGAGTTTGTCCGTCGGCAAGAACGAATCGAGGTAGCCGAGAATCATGTCGTCCACGGCTTCGCTGGAATACGGCATGTGGTGCGGGCCGTAATGGTGCGAGTCGCCAATCGTGACCGAGCCATCGGCATGTTGACTCACCAGCACATGAACGCCGTTCTCCAACAGCGGCGCATGATCGGCCTCGAGCCGTGCCCGGAGGTGCGGAAGGGTTGGGCAGTCTCGGAAGCTTTGGTAATGCAGTGAGGTCAGACCAGCACACAGGTGAGTTCCGATCCGATAGCTAGCTTCTTTCGGCGTAGCCCGAAGCATTTGCAAACGAACCTGAACCATGCCGTTCTCGACGAGTAGCGGACCGTAAACACCCGAAACTCCGGCACCGGGACAGACGACAATGGCCCGGGCTGAGATCCGCGCGGAATCGGTGACGACCTCACCTTGATCCACAACGAGCGCCGAGTCGCCAAACCGAAAGTCGACATCGAACTTTGTCGTGAGATACGACGCGATTTCCGCGACCGCAGTCCTCGGATCGACGCAGAGTTCATGCGGTGACCACAAACCGCCTAGGAGGCCTTCCTGACGCAGTTGCGGGGCTCTTTGGAGCGCCGCTTCAGGCGAAAGTACAACTCCGACGTCTTCACCCGCACTGGCCGCGAACTCGTTAAGAACTTGCAGTTCGTCCTCGTGGTAAGCAACGTGGAGCGACCCGCACGCTTCGAACCACATTCCGGCATCCTGGCAAACTTCACGCCACAGCTCTCGGCTTTGTAAAGCTAGGTTCCGCATCGGGCCGAGAGGTTGCCCAATGGGCCAGACCATTCCAAAATTACGCACCGAGGCCGAGGAAGCGAAGGGGTGCCGCTCGATTACCGTGACCCGATGGCCCCGTTTGGCGAGGGCATAGGCATGGGCAAGCCCGACAATTCCCGCGCCTACCACCACCGCATCGGTCTGCTGACGAATCATAAAACGGATTTTACTAAGGCAGATATCGTGAGAACGCAAGGTACAACGCGTGCATGTTCGATTTGGCAGTTTTCGATTTGGCGGGCACAACGGTGATGGATGATCCAAATGGCGTGGCAAAGTGCCTCGTGGATGCGGTCGTTGCCGGCGGGTTTGAGACCAGTTTTGAGCAGGCCAACGAATACATGGGTATCAAAAAGATCGTTGCGATCCGGAAATTAGCTCCCACAGCATCGGAAGAGGCCGTCGAAGCGATGCACGAAGACTTTCGGCAACGAATGCTGACTTACTACCGAACCGAACCTGGCGTCGGTGCCTATGCTGGAATCGAGGTTCTGTTCTCAGAACTCCAATCTTGCGGGGTCAAAATCGGAATCGACACGGGTTTTGATACCGAAACCGTCGACACCATTTTGGACCGCCTCGGATGGCATGACAAGCTTGATGCTCGGTCTGCTAGCGACCGAGTGCCCGAAGGACGTCCGGCCCCGTTCATGATCCAAGACCTCATGGGCCAGGTCGGATGCCAAGACCCAGGTCAGGTGATCAAAATCGGCGACACTCCCAGCGACCTGCACGAAGGCACCAATGCCGGATGCGGCTTGGTGATTGGCGTTACTTACGGTACGCATACTCGGGAGCAATTGCAGCCACATCCCCACACCCACCTTGTGGACAGCGTTGAAGAGCTACATACGCTGCTTTTGATGATGCTCGCGAGTTCACTTCTGGACTTGTGAGCCTGCGACCACGCCCCGAAGATAGCCCACGAGCAGCGCGATATCGGACGGGCGTACACCAGGTACGCGCGACGCTTGTCCAACGGTGACTGGCTTGATGCGCGACAGCTTTTCGCGACTCTCGTAGCTCAGGCCATTCATCGCGTGGTAATCCCATTCCAACGGAATCGGCATATCATCGAGCTTTCTTGACTGGTTCGCCAGCTTCGTTTGCTTGTCGATATAGCCGTCAAACACGGCGGCAAGCTCGATCTGCTCCAGCACATCCCGATCGGTCGAGATGCCGAGGTTTGGGAACATCTGAAGCACTCCGGCGAGGCGAAGTTCCGGTCGCTTAACTAAATCGAAAAGAGATGCTTTGCTCGCCAGCGGATTGCTTCCGAAGGCAGTCAGCATTTCAGAATCAGCCGGGAATACGAAGCGATTTTCGAGCTCGGCGCGACCACGGGCAATCGCCTCTTGCTTCGCCTGGAATCGCCCCCAGCGCATTTCTGAGCACAAGCCAAGCTCCCGCGCCATTGGGGTTAACCGGACATCGGCATTGTCGTTCCTCAAAAGCAGGCGATGCTCGGCGCGAGCCGTGAGCATTCGGTATGGATCGTCAACGCCTTTCGTAACGAGGTCGTCGACCATGACGCCGATGAAGCTGTTATCCCGCGGGAACCACACTGGAGGCTCGCCTTCGGAATACTTGGCCGCGTTGATACCCGCCACGATGCCCTGCCCGCCGGCTTCTTCGTAGCCGCTCGTACCGTTCAACTGCCCTGCCAAAAATAGGCCAGGAACATGCTTCGCCATGAGAGCAGGAGACAGTTGGAGCGGATCGACCATGTCGTACTCAACCGCGTAACCCGGTCGGATCATCTCGACATTCTCAAGCCCACCGATGGTCTTGAGCAGCGCAAGCTGAACATCAGCCGGGAGGCTGGTGGAAACGCCCTGAACGTACACTTCTTCGCCCGTCCAGGTCTCCTGCTCCAGCCAGACCGGGTGGGAATCCTTGTCTGCAAACCGGACAATTTTGTCCTCGATGCTGGGGCAGTATCGCGGTCCAACGCCTTCGATTTGGCCACCGTACATCGCGCTTTGGTGCAGGTTCTCGTGCACGACGTCGTGAGTCGCGAGAGACGTGTGCGTTTGCCAACACGGCAATAGGTCGTGCTTCGGCATGGTGCGAGAGTGCAAGAAGCTGAACGGACCCGCGTCGTCCTCGCTCGGGGTTTCCAGGGTCTTCGTGAAGTCAACGCTCGAAAGCCGAATCCGCGGCGTTGTTCCCGTTTTGAACCGGCGGATATGAAAACCTAAATCGTGCAGCGATGCGGATAGCCCGATGGAGGCCTGATCTCCATGGCGGGCCGCGACGGTTTTCTCTTTACCGAGATGGCAAAGACCGTTCAAAAAAGTTCCGGTCGTCAGAACGACGGCTCTCGCGGAGATCACTGTTCCGTCAGCGAGTTCCACTCCGGTTACCGCTCCATTTTCGGTGACTACCCTCTCCACGCTGGCGGAAATCAGCGTGAGTCCGAGTTGGGTTTCGACCACCTGCCGCATGTACTGCGGATAGAGGTCTTTACAAACGTGCGCACGGATGGTCTGTACGGCCGGCCCGCGTCCGGTTCCAACCCGGCGGATATGGGTCAATGTGTGATCGGTCGTCACGCCCATCTGGCCACCGATCGCATCAATCTCGCGAGCGATGTGGCCCTTTGCCGGCCCGCCGATGCTGCAATTACACGGGAGATATCCGATGCGTTCAAGACGCAGTGTGATGCACGCCACTTTTCGGCCCATCCGGGCGGCGGAAAGTGCGGCTTCGATGCCCGCATGGCCAGCACCAACCACAATGACGTCGAACTCGTTCACTTGGAAAGTGTACTAGGTTGGTTTTAACCGACCGACGTTTCTCGACCTTCAAGGCAAGCCAACATCACCGCCGCCGCGAGTCCGAGCCGACGATCGAACTGACTCGCCGGCACGAGATATCGAACGGTTAGCCGATACGTGAGCGGATTCCAGTTCTGGGAGTACCGCGCAACCTTTTTTCCAGCGATCTTGAGATCGTACTTTTGCGGGATCAAGTTGAAAAGAACTTTTCGAATGAGAGAGAGGAGCAAGCTGTCCTCGCTAAGTTCGCCAATTTCCCGCCCCCAAGCATCGTAAATCCGAAAATCATCGTTGCCGATCTTGTGGATCACGCCGATCTTTTGGTTCGACATAAGGTCAACGATGTCGTGCGGTTGGTAGCCAATCACTTGCGGCGCAGTGAAAGCGCCGAGGACGGGCCGGGTTTGCGCTTCGTCAAGAAAGACTCGGATCGGCGCTTTGATCATGAGCCCTTCCTGCTCAACCGTCAGCACGACTTTGCCGCGCTCCAGGATTCGGAGCTTCTTGCCGAGCAAGCGTACGACCTGTTTCTTCAGGAGAAGTTCAGAGGCGTTGAGGATCGCAGAAAACTGCGCCTCATCTCGGGGTGAAGGAACCAGCGGTGGGTAATTCATTGAAAAGCTCCACCGCTCGCGGATTGACTGTTTAGTTCTGGCGGCCTTCGATGCAGCCGAGCAATAACGCCCCGGCCAGCCCGATCCGCCGGTCGAACTGCTCCGGCGGGACCATGAACTGGATCTTAAGGTTGTAGGTGAACGGGTTGAAAGTCTGCTTCAAGTCGACAGTCCGCGCTCCACCGACGGTCAGATCGAAGTTCTGTGGAACGAGGTTCGAGAGGAATCTTCGGACCAACGCCAGGATCAAATGATCTTCTTTGATCTGCCTAATCTCCCGCTCCCAGGCATCATAGACAATCCAGGTGTCTTGGATGATGCTTTGCCAACCTTTCCGCTCGAATACACCGATGCGCTGGTTCGTTTCCAGGTCGACGACGTCGTACTTTGCGGAGAAGTCGATGATCTGTCGGGCAAAGATTCCGATCACCGGCTTCTTGAGTTGCTCGTCCAGACAGATCCTGATCTCTTCCTTCATCTTGAAGCCCTTCTGCTCTGCAAACAGGACCGCTTGATCGCCAGCGAAGAACCTAAACTTTTTACCAACCAGTTTGAGAATCTGCCTTTTCATGAGCAGCTCTGGCTGGTTGAGGGCCGCGACCAGGTGAGACTGGTTCGCGGACAACGGCTGATTCTGCGAAATAATTTCGGGCTGCATCGCTACTCATCCACGCGGGAGAAGTAGATCACCGTCACCCGATGCTCTGGCGTGATCAGCTCACCGTAGATGCGGCTCATCATTGCAAGAACGTCGTCTCCGGATCGAAACTCTGGGTTCTCTCGCTCAATATCTCGCGGACTGAGTTCCGCAATTGTTTTGACTTCTACCCGATCTAATATTGCACTGTAAAGCTTTTGCCGTCTTCCAAACCTTGGGCCGACCGTAATCCAAACAATCATGCCGGTCTTGTACTTGTCCGACTTGTCGCCAAGTCGAATCGTGACGGTTTTGCGGTTGTTCCGAAGCACGTCACCGTAGAGGTCAGTGTAAAAGTTCAGGGCGTACATAAGACTTTGGTCACAGGCGGACTGTCCGGCGGACTGCCCATTCTGAATGTTTTTTCAGGATATCGCAACCAAATCCCGCAGAAACGGGACCACGCAACGTCTGTTTGAATACGTAGAGTAAAGTCATATCGGTCGGAATACGCACGAAGCTGTGCCCGCCGCTTGTCAAAATAACGGTTCCGAATGCAACGCCGCGTTCAACTGCACACGACATGTGGAAACAAATCGCTCCTTGGCAACTGAAGCAGTTGCAGCGTCTCTCTTCGCTTGATCCCGAGCGATGCGAAACGTTTCTTAACACCCTCTTCCGGCAGGTGCCTGGGTTGTACGAGGATCTTGTGATCATGGCCGTGGATGCGAACGAACTGTCTGCCGAGAAGGCGGGTGAGCTTCTTCAAGTTCCAAGTGCCGAGATTGATGCGCGCCTGCAAGTATTCCGCCGGCTTGAAGCAGTGGCCGAGCAGCAGATCACCCGCGATGGAGAATCGCAAATTGCTCGCTTGCAGTCAGGTGGCGTTGCGATTTGGGAGATTGTTCGCGAGCTGCGAAAGCTTGGATCGGTCGAACGACTCGAATCGAGCTTCCCTTCCCTTTCTCGCGGCGACATCGCGGCTGCCTTGCGCTACGCCCAAAATCACCCCGAGGAAATCGAGTCACAGATTCGACGCTACGAGGACTCGCTGACCTTCCGACGCTCGATGTATCCCAACGTCGTTCACCAATAACCGCGTAGGCCCGAGGCCTTTGGCGGGCAAAAAGGTCGCTGGTACACTCCGCTTTCCATGTTCCCGACGCTCTTTAAGTCCGGCTCGTTTGAGCTACCGAGCTTCGGGCTCTTGATGGTCATCGCGTTTTTCTCGGGTCTGTACATCGCCCAAAAACGCGCACCCCGGTTCGGCTTGACTTCGGAAGATGTGATCGACTCGTTCCTTCCGATGCTCTTCGCAGGCGTCTTGGGGGCAAGAGTTATCTTTATCGCTCAAGAGTGGGGCTACTACAAAGACCACATGAGCGAGCTTCTCACGCTGCGCTTCCAAGGGCTTACTAGTTTCGGCGGAATCCTGTTTGGCCTGATCGCCTGCATGATCTGGTGCAAGCGTAAAGGCTTCAGCTTTCCGCTTTACGGCGATCTCATCGCTCCGGCGTTCTTGCTCGGTCACGCGATCGGTCGCGTTGGCTGCTTCTTGAATGGCTGTTGCTTCGGCGGCGTTTGCCCACCCAATTTTCCGCTTGGAGTCAAGTTCGTCGGTCAGGAGCTGATGCACCACCCGGCCCAGCTTTACGACACGGCGATGAACCTAGCTGGCTTTGCCTTGCTACTCGCGTATGAGAAGCGGCCACATAGCCCGGGGCAGACCTTTGGCTTGATGTTCATCCTTCACGGGACCGCGCGCTTCATCTATGAGTTCTGGCGAGCAGGATCGGTAGAAGACGTTGCGCTCGGAAAGGCGAGTTCGACATACATGGCTTCTTTGCCGATCACGGAAGCCCAAGTGGCAGCCCTCGTGCTAGTGGTCATTGGCGCTGTCCTCATGGCCGTGTTTGGCAGGAAAGGCATGGTTCAGCAAGAGTTGCGCACGGCATGACTTTTCGAGAACTACTCCGATCGTTTGAAGACCGCTCGGTTCTCGTCCTCGGCGACGTAATGCTGGACGAGTACATCTACGGAACCGCCACGCGCATTTCGCCCGAAGCCCCGGTGATGGTCATTCGTCACCGAGAAACCTCAGCAGTTCCGGGCGGAGCCGCCAATGTTGCGCTGAACGTTCTTGCCCTCGGTGGTCATGCAGCGATCATCGGCGTCACGGGGGCGGACGCTGCGGCGAAGGACTTCCAGAACGCCATTTCAAACTCTGGGCTCGGCGGCAACTTTTTGGTCCAAGACCCTTCCCGACCGACCACCAGGAAAACCCGGGTAGTAGCGAACTCCGCGCACCAAGTGCTTCGGATTGATCAAGAAGTCACCGAAGCCATCGATCGTGATGTCGAAGCGGCCCTGCTGGAGCGCTTAGACTCCGCAATCGCTAATCAACGGCCAGATGCGATTTTGGCGTCGGACTACCAAAAGGGGTGCCTCACCGATTTCGTGATCTCAAGCGCAAAGGCGCGAGCGCATGACCTTGGCATTCCGTTTATCGCGAACGCAAAGCCCTCCACCGCGCATCGTTACGCCGGGGCGGCCCTCGTCAGCCTGAATAAGCCCGAGTCGGAGGCCCTGCTCGGACGCGAAATTCATCGTGAAGATGCCGTGCGTGCGGCTGAAGACTTCAAGCAAGTAGTTGGTTGCCATCACGCCCTCGTGACTTTAAGTGGTGACGGTATGGCGACCGAAGAGTTCTTGGTCGATCCGATTTCGGTGAATGTATTTGATCCAGCCGGCGCCGGGGACACCGCGATTGCGACGATTGCGCTAGGACTCGCAGCCGTTGGATTCCAAAAAACCTGCTTCGATCTTGCTGCCCAAACCGCAGGTGCAGTGGTTCAGCGTATCGGAGTCGCCGTTCCAACGTCGGAAGATTTGGAACGAATCGCCTCACGAGGGTATCCTTTCTGATCCAAGTTCAAGGGAACAATTTATGAGAGTTCGAAACAAAGAAATTCGGCAGCGACGACATCGCAAGCTGCAAAAGATCAAGGAATCTATCAAAGAAGCGATCGCAAACAAGGACGAGAAGAAAGCGTCCGCTCCTAAGGCTGCTAAGCCAGCCGCAAAGAAAGCTCCAAAGAAAGCGGAAGCCTGATTCAGATGCTAGACCTCGTCTTGGGTTTAGCGGTTCTGCCCTTTGCTACGGCAAGCTCCCAGACAGAGTCGGCTTCCTTTAGCCGCGCCCAAGATACGCATATCGTTAGCCTCGAGCCGGATGAAAATTTCGGGGGCAGCGCAACACTCAGCGGCGGACCGGATCGAACTATTCTGATCCGGTTCCCCGAGATCTCTACCCTTAACGGAAACAGAGTCAAAGTCAAGTCGGCGACGCTTCGTCTAACCATCGTCGCCGGAGACAAACCCGAGTTTCGCCAGATCGGTGCGGTTAAGTCCCCGTGGTCAGAAGGTCCATTACGGACATTCATCAAGAACTTTCAGGCCAAGCCAAACCTGCCCGTTGGTACCAAGACACCTGCCCCTATCAATGCCGCGACTTGGCGTGAGCGTTTCGGCCAACGAGCGGGCTGGCAACGACCTGGTGCTCAAGGCAACAACGACGCCACTGAAATTCCTAACCTCCAAGTGACATCTTCGGAATCGGAGGTGCTCGTCGGTGGTCTTGGCCCTACCGTCCAGAACTGGATTTCAACTCCAGAGCAGAATTTTGGGATCGCGCTGAAGCTTGCGAACAAATTTGAGTTCGCCAGCGCGCAGTCCACGATCGGTCAGCCCACGCTAATCGTGGAGTTTGAGTCGGCCACGAGCGCGACAGGCCCTGATCTGGCGATTGACTCCGTCGAGTCAGCGGCGGACGGACTAAGCATAACCGTTACGAATCTTGGTACCGAGCCTGCCAAGTTCAGCCTGAGCGCCAACGGCGATGAGCGAACCGGAAGCGAGATTGGTAGCGCCGCTCCACTTGCCCCCGGAAAGAGCGAAACGGTTAAGGTTTCGAAGCCTGCAATATCGAAGCTTGGTGAAGATTTCGCAAAACCCATTCGAATTCAACTGGTCACTGAGGGCGCAGACGCGAATCCGGAGGACAACCATTGGACGTTCTACGACGGCGCGCCGAGCGTACGTGTAGCCCCAGAGCATTGGGCTCAACTCAAGAAGACGACGAGCTTGTTCAACGAGCTTTTGCTACCCATGAGCCGATACTCGTGGTGCCCCTCTGGGACGTCGGCGCGGGTGAATCCTTCACGCTCCGCTGAGGCGACCTTGCTCCCGGACGGGTCAATCAAATCCGTCGCTCTTAGCCTCGGAGCACCAGACTTTTCTGCCACCAACTTCGATCAGACGAAGCCGCCATTCTCGACATCTCGTCGAGGGTCATCAGACTTGGCTCCGGGCTTAACTGGTTACGGCGACACCCGGTTCGAGGGAACGCTACCGGGAACGCTCACGATTCCGTACGAACCCTCATCCAGCCCAATATTCGATGTCACGCCTCTTTCGGTCCAAGCATTGCTACCCGCAACTGACATTGCCTTTATTGACGCGAAGCACAGAGGAAAGGCGGTCGAGTTACCCAAGACCACGATTATTCGAGTGCTTGACCTCGTAGGGCGCCCCATTTCGGGAGCAGATTACATTTTGTTGAACCCAAGCACTGGCGTACCTTTTGCCGAAGGAAAAACGGGAACCGGCAGCGTGGTGCTTCCCGCAACAATGGCTGGAGAACCTGCTGGCATGCGACTCCTTCGCGTTACCAAAAATGGAGTCTCCGACGATTTTTGGATCAAGACCTGGCAACTCGTGGACACAGCGGCTCGCGGAAATCAGGCGGTGGCGTTCCTAGAGGCGAGACTCAACCTGCCTGATCTTTCGATCGAGCAATCCGATCTTGCCAAAGGAAAATCCATTTCCAACTCGGAAAACGATCCTCCAGCAAAGCTTGTTTCCTTGGTTGGGAACGGTGCACCGTCGGGCGTTACTTTCGTCGGTAAGGATCGTGCGTGGGTCGAAATTGATCTCGGGCGAGACAGAACCATCGCGGAGATTGCGCTCTTTTCTGAGGGCGATTTTTGGAAGTCATTCCAGATTCTCGGATACGGCACCGGGCAACGCGTGGACGAAGCTTCGCCCTTCGCCATCGAGGCAGACTTTCGGTGGGCTTTTGCGAACCGAAAGGATGCTGACGGCGCGGTTCGATACCGAGGACCGGCACCACGAGTGCGATTCATCCGCATCATCAATCGTGGCAAGTCAGACGGCCGATTAAACCGAATTGAAATCAAAGCCGCCCAACTGCCCGGCTAATCGCCAAAACTCCGGAATAAAAAAAGTCTTCCTTCAACGGATTACCGGAAGGAAGACTGGTGGGCCCGACAAGACTCGAACCTGTGACCTCACCCTTATCAGGGGTGTGCTCTAACCAACTGAGCTACGAGCCCACGCGATTTCAGAAGATACCTCAAAGTCCGACGCGCTGCAACAGGGGACGGACCCAAATCTTGTAGGTCAGCAAAGGGGGACCATCCCGAAAGCCCACTACAACGCGTGGCAAGCGAAGAGGATCTGCCCCTTCGGGGACCAATCCCTTCGATAACGTGACGCCTCTATCTAGACCGATCCGCTTCGCCACGCGAACCGTGAGATCATTGTGCGAGCCAAATGGGTAGCAAACCGATGTGATTGAAAGGCCCTGGTCAACGAGTGCTTGTTGCGCCAAAAGAAGCTCCTCAAGCACGATTCGTCGGGTTAAGCCGGCCAAGTGCGGGTGCCGATAGGTGTGATTCCCGATTTCGTGCCCGCCCCTTTCAAGCTCCAGGAGTTTTTCCATCGACGCAAGCCTTCTCGCTCGCGTCCCATCCCAAGATGATTCCTCTAACCCGGGGACTGCGTAAAAGGTGGCCGAGAGCCCGTGAGGCTTGAAAATTTCCGGAACGTGATCGGTGGCGCATTGGTATGCGTCATCGAACGTGAAGGCGATTTCTCGAACGTTTGGGGCCAATGCCAAGCCGCTGACGGTGCGGCCCTGAAATCCGCGTCGAAGGAAAAACTTGACGTGCTTGGCCAAAGTTTCGGGCGAGACGTTCAAAAATCGACCTTCGGCCGACTCCGGTCCGACCTTGTGATAACAAAGAATGAGGCTCGGCATCGCTCAAGCGTGACGCGGTGACCGCTTCGCGCGTCCCAAGTATGACTGAGTGTGTCCGGTAGACATCCCGGACGGACTCTGTCTACAATGTACGGGGGAGTTTTCCCCGGAGACGAACGGTTACGATGCGAAAAATGCGCACTTTCACAACCGGCTGTATGGCCCTCTTCGCTACGGTCGCTATGGCCCAACTTGACGGACCGGCACCGCTCGCGTGGCGATGGCTGTACCCAACGACGGTCGCCCCCAGCGGCGCACCGCTGGTGGATGGAGACACCATGTACACCAGCGTTGGTGGTCGAGTCTTTTCGATCGAAAAGGCGTCTGGGAATCTGAAGTGGCGATATCCGCAACTGGATCCAATTGCAGGCGCTTTCCGTTCTGCCCCAGTAAAGGCTGCAGGCATCATCGTCGCGATCGGCGACAACAAGATCGCCTACGGAATTGACCCCGCGAAGGGCGAACCGAAGTGGACCATCAACACGCCAGGCTCACCGATCGGTCAGCCAATCGTTGTTGAAGATAAATACGTTGTCTTCGCCCAGGCAAACAACACGCTGGTCGCACTTGATGCAAACACGGGTGAAACGGCCTGGACGGCACCTTTGGCTGTTCCGGGTGGAATTTCCGGCGGGATTGCTGGCTTTGCAAACAACATCCTTGTTTTCAACACGCAGCAAGAACTGCTTTCGATCAACATCGCGACCCAAAAGGTGAACTGGAAGCAGCGATTTGAGCGAGTTGTTTCCGGTGCGGTTCCAATCGTCGCTGCGGATACGATCTACGCCAACTCGGGCGGCGTTCTGGTCGCACTAAACGCGGCGACCGGCAGCCCGAAATGGCAAGTCGCCACTGGTCTTCAGTTGATCTACTCTCCGGCGGTTTCGTCGTCAGGAATTCTGGTTACCAGTACCGAGGGCATCTGCAAGATTTATGACCTCAACCGAACGCTGATTTCGAAGGTTCCGGTGAACCTGGGCAGCGGTCCTATCGCAACGCCGACTTCATCTGGCAGCAAGTACGTGGTTCTTACCGCGAACGGTGCCGTTAATTTGGTGGACCCGACGCAGAGCAAGCCAATCTGGAGCTACGTGATTCGTCCACTTGAAGAGCCATCTGGCGGTGCGGCCGGTGGTCGTGGACCAGGTGCCGGTGGTCCTGGCGCAGGCGGTCCTGGTGGCGGCTTTGGTGGTGGCGGCGGCGCGGGTGGATTCGGCGGTGCCGGTGGCGCCGGCGGATTCGGCGGTGGCGGTGCTGGCGGCGGCCGAAACGGCGGTGGCGGCCAAGGTGCTGGTGGCGGCGGTCGAAACGGCGGCGGCGGACCTGGTGGTGGCGGCCCAGGTGGCGGCGGTCCTGGCGGACAAGGTCAGAACACCCTTCCTCCAGTGTTCGTGCAAGCATCGGGAGCGGCTACCGTTTCTGGAAACACCCTCTTGGTCCCAGCAAAAGATGGCAGCGTCCTAGCCTTCGACAATCTTCTCGGCGTAGACCTCACGGCTCCGCAAGTCACGATGCTCTTCCCTAACCCGGGAGACCAGGTTTCCGGTCAGCCTCCGCTGTTCCTCGCGTTCAAGATTTCCGATGAGGCATCTGGATGGAACGAGACCACGCTCAAGATTGAAGTTGATGGCCAGAAATTGGATTACACGATTGGCCGAGATGGACTGATTGTCGTACGATTCAGCACCGCTGGAGCCAACCGAGTCCTCACGAATGGTCGCAAGAAGTTCGTGGTCACGGTTCTTGACTGGCTCGGCAACGAAGCAAAGCAAGACTTCGCGCTCACCATCGATAACTCGCTCGCTCCGGTTAAGTTGCCAGGATCGCAGAATAATGGCCAGCCTGGCGGAGCCGGTGGTGGCGGAATCGGCGGCGGTGGTGGCGGCGGCGGTATCGGCGGCTAAGCCCACCTAACATGACGACGGAGTTCATTCAACAACTCCTCGCCAGCGAAGTATCGCCCGCCAAAGCGCGGGCGATACTTGCGTCTGAGGATGATTTTCTCGCTAGCCCTCTCCTAACCGAGGTCGAGCGAAATCGTGCCCGAAACGCGCCCCTAGACGCCCTAGCGGATGCACTTCGAAATGGTGCCGAGCCGATTCGGCCGGCGGAAATGCCGGAGTTACTGCACGAACTCGAGATTCCCCCGCCCGCGCTGTTTGGTTGGGGCGATTTGAGTTGCCTCCATCGACCGACCATTGCCATTGTCGGAACCCGCGGCGCAAGCACCTATGGCAAGGCATGCGCCCAAAAGTTTGCGGAAGCCTTTGCCCAACGCGGAGTGACGGTGGTCAGCGGTGGCGCACTCGGAATTGATGCCGCCGCTCACAAAGGCGCTTTGGCGGTAGAAGGGGCAACCGTTGCTGTCCTCGCGTGCGGTGTGGACGTGACCTACCCGGCTGCCCATGCCGGACTGTTTATGCAAATCCGGGAGCGAGGCGCGATCTTGAGCCAGTTTGCCTGCGGCAGCAAGCCGAACGAATACAAGTTTTTGCAGCGGAATAGCCTCATCGCCGCTCTGAGCCTTGCGGTGTTGGTGGTTGAAGCGCCGGCGAGATCCGGTGCTCTGAGCACGGCTAACATCGCAAACGACATCGGCCGTCCAGTGTTTGTCGTTCCTGCAAACATCAATAATCCGAACTTTCTGGGCTCGTTTGCGCTTATTCGAGACGGCGCTACCCTGGTCGATCATCCCGACCAAGTGCTGGAATCGCTGGATTTGGACACAACTCCATCTTTGTTTGCTGCTAGCAGTTTTGCCCAGACTGATGCAAATTCATTGGCGGGACGAATCCTCGCGGTTCTTACCGTGGAGCCGCAACCGACCGACAAGATTGTCGCCGCAGTCGGCGCAACGGCTTCAGATGTCCTAGGAGAACTCACCATGTTGGAGCTCGATGGCAAAATCCTGCGGGACGGTCCGGGCTACGCTATAAAGCCATGAAGGGCACTTTCCGCGCAATCGGTCCGTCGGGATTTGGGACATACATCGTTGACCTTGATTCCGGAACCTGGACACCCACCGATGCCCAGGATGCGCCGTTAATGGCACCGGGATTTGTTGATATCCACTTTCACGGCGCTTTCGGCATCGACTTCATGACCAGCGATGCGGACCAGCAAACGGAGCTTGCTCAACAACTTGACGCCATTGGCTACGACAAGGTGCTGTTCACCACCGTCACCGCTCTCGTTGAAGACGTGACCCGGGCCATTGAAGGTCTGCCGAGCCATCCGGTCGTCGCCGGTTTTCACTTGGAAGGTCCGTTTATCTCTCCGGTTTTTCCGGGGGCGCAGCCGGCGGCCTTTATCCAAAACCCTGCCGAGCATGGAGACAAGTGGGAAGAAGTTCTCAACCATCCTGGACTCAAGCTGGTCACTCTCGCCCAAGAAATCCCGGGGGGATATGAACTGATCGCGCAACTCACGGAACGGCACGTCGTCTCCAGCCTTGGGCACACGAATGCCACTTTTGAAGAATGCGTAATGGCGGCCGACGCCGGGGCGCGGCACACGACCCACACATTCAACGCAATGCGGCCCTTGCATCACCGAGAAGCGGGAACGGTTGGGTTCGCGTTGCTCGACGACCGAATCCGAACGGAGCTGATCTACGACCGGATCCACGTATCGCCTCCAGCGGCCCGGGTTTTGGTTCGCGCAAAGTCCGACAAGATCATCGCCGTCAGCGACTCGACGATGGCTTCTGGGCTGAAGGAAGGGACAGAACTCTTTATGTGGGGACTTGAGTGCGTCGTAGGAAAGGGCCAGGTGCGACTAAAGAACGGGACACTAGCTGGAAGCGCGATCACGCTAGCAGACGCGTTCCAAAATTTGGCGCAGGACTTTGGACCGGAGCTCGCCATTCGAAGCTGTTGTCTGAATCCGAGATCGGTGGTTGGGAATCCTCCCATCCGGCAGTGGCTGGTCTTTGACGAACAGTTTAAGGTCGTCGATCGGTATCGGCTCGAAGCCTAACCCACCATTCGGTTTAGACGGTCCCAGACCGCGGCCCATTCTGAGGTTCGTGGCGGGGTCTGGATCTCAATCTCGGGCGGGTTCATTTCTTCCATCTGATGCAGGGCGGCGTAGAGTCTCGCCGCGTAGGCTCTTGGCTCTCGGGGCATCGGTATCTGCTTGATCGTCGCGGACAGGATGGTGAGGCCATGCGCTTCCGGCGTAGGGACTTCCACGAGTCGCACGGGAATCTTCGGAGCGTAGTGCCGCTTGAACTGACCAGGAACGCGGACGTCGGCATCTGAATCCACCACCGGGATAAATTGCTCAATATCTGCGCGAGAAATTGAACCGGATCTTAAAATCGCGACCGCATCCGAGCGACGGCAGTCGACGATCGTCGACTCAATGCCAACTTCACACGGCCCCCCATCAAGGATCGCAAACACCTTCTGGGAGATTTCCGAGGAAACGTCCTCGGCACGGGTTGGGGAAAGTCGAGTGAAAACGTTGGCGCTTGGAGCGACGATTGGTTCGCCAACTAGCTCAAGCAGCCGAAGCGCAACCGGATGCGCGGGCATTCGGATTGCAACCGTTCCTAATTCCGAGTCTGTCGGCAGGACGATCGTCAAGGGGCCCGGCCAGAATGCCGCGGTTAGCTTGTCAGCGGAATCAGTCCACGTTGAATCGACATTTTTTGCGTCATCGATGCTGCCGACGTGAACGATGAGAGGGTTATTGGAGGGGCGGCTTTTGACCTCGTAGATTTGGCGATTGGCTGCAGAGCTTCGGGCCAAACCCGCCAAGCCGTACACCGTTTCGGTCGGCATCACTACCAGCTCTTCGCGAAGCAGGGCAGCGGCGCAATGAGCGAGATTTTCTGAAGACGCCTCCAGAATCAAAGTCCAACCGCCCGCCGCATCGGCTCTCGCGGGACGGGCCGTCCAAGCCAGAATTCCATCGCGAGCGCTCCCTGTGCCACCAGCATCGCGCGGCCATCGAGCTTTGAGCGCGATCCGGCAGCAGCCAGAAATGCCGTTGGCTCAGAACTGTACATGAGATCGTAGGCCACTGCCTCGGGGTCTGCCGTGGACCAATCGAGCTCCAGCACGGCTCCAGTTAGGGATGCGCTTGTCGCGTTGATGACGATGTCTGCGTCTGCGACGGTTGGCTCGATTAGGACCACCACTCCTGGGATAACCGCGGCAAGTTCGTGAGCCTTTGCCTCGGTTCGGTTCCAGAGCCGAACCTCGTAACCAGCCGCGGACAATGACAGCACGATGGCTCGGGCAGATCCGCCTGCACCCAGAACGGTGGCGCGTCGGCCGGGAAACTGGCAAATCGTTTCCAAAAAGCCGGGACCGTCCGTGTTAGTTCCTTCTCGCCTTTGAAGGGCAATGGTGTTTACGGCTTCCGCCGCGGAGGCGAACTCAGACACCCTTTCGCACCATTGGCGCGCGGCCGATTTGTTGGGCACGGTCACGTTTATCCCTTCGAATCCGAGTTGAGCTAGATGATCGAGAGCCAGCGAGACCTCGATTTCTGGCACCTGAATTGCCACGTACTCCCCGGGCTCACCAAGTTCGCGCAGAACCGGGTTCTGCATTTTTGGCGACAGCGAATGGCTTACCGGATCTCCGATCACGGCGAAGCGCGCGGCCGGTGCGTCTCGCCAGGGGTACACCAAGTTCATTCTGCCGGAGTTCGGAAGGCGTAATACCGCTGGCCCAGGAAGTTCCAAACCGCAACGATTGCCGCGGCAAGGACGTTCGCCAACAAAACGCTGTCACCAGGCAAAACGTTGTAGAAGAACGAGAATAGGCCGATGTTCAACAGGGCAGCGACCGTCGTGATGACATAGAACTTCCGAACCTGTACGGCTCGCGGTGCCTTGCCAACCGCCTCAAACGTCCACGACCGATTAAAGATCAGACTGTTGAAAGTCGCAATTCCCCACGCGATCAGACCTGCAACGGGTGAGGCCAATTTCAGCGGAGCCGAACTGCGCATGATTTCTTGAACAACCGTGCCTTGCAGCGCTCCACCGATGATCAGGCCGAGACCGGTAAAGCGCATGATCACAAGCTTGACGAAACTGTCGATAACAAACGATGTTCCCCCGACGACAATGAAACGGGTGAGCTGCTTTAGGAGCGTTCGCTCCTGAACTTCCGGACCACCCGTGCCTTCCTTTCCTAGGATTAAGGCCTTGTATATTTGTGTTTTCAAGAATCCCTCTATGGCGCGGTTCACGGCAGTTCCCTTGAACTCCGGGCCTTCCATCTTTTCAACCCAAATTGCATCGATTCCGCTCCGGTTCGCGCCAAAAATATCGGTAACCAGTTGATCGCCGATCATGATTGCCTCTGACGGCGCGCATTGGAACTTAAGTAGGGCGAGCCGAAACATGGCTCGGCTGGGTTTCATTCGGCCCCGCACTACGGCGACATTGAGCGATTCGGACAGTCGCATCAACCTTTCGGGCCGACGCGTGTTGCTGATGAGGCATAACTGGAAGCCCATTTCTTTGGCCTTCGTCAGCCATTCGGACACTCCTGGGGCGGGGGCTTCGCCTTTCCATTCGACCAAGGTGTGGTCAACGTCGAGAAGGATCAGCTTCTTTCCGCGCTCTTTGAGTCGGTCCAGATCGACGTCTTTTAGGCCATGCACGGCCTCAGCGGGTGTGAACTTGCGGAATCCCCGGCCGACGCGGGCATGATCGAATTCGCCGGTTTTCCAAGTTTTCATTCTGTCAAACCTTGTCGAAGTTGCCGCAATGCTCGTTGGGCGGTCTTTCGCGCTCGGAAGTTCACGTTGTGCTGCTCAATCGTCGCCGCGAACCGAGATTCCCCGGTCGGCATGGCAACGTAATACAAGTATGAATGTTGGGCTGGTTTCAGAGCGGCCTGGATACTTTCCACCGTCGGTGAGCAGATTGGGGTTGGCGGGAGTCCGTCGTTGCGGTAGAGGTTGTAGGGCGAGTCGATACTCTTGTATTCGCTACGCAACAGCGGACGCCACTTTTGGATTCCATAGTTGATCGCCGCATCGATTTGCAGGCGCATTCCCTTCGCAAGCCGGTTCTCGATGACGCCAGCGACGATGGGGCGCTCGTTGTCTTCTTTGACTTCGAGCTCGACCAGAGAGGCAACGGTGATGACTCGGTGCAGGTTTTTCGGCTGATCGAGACCTTGCCAAACTCGCTTTTCGAAGTTTGCTAGTTGGCGGATGATCACGCCGCGGGCGCCTAGGAGGGGCGGGAAGTCGTAGGTGTCCGGGTAGAGATAGCCTTCCAGGGACCTTTCTGGAAGCGGGAAGTTGACGACATCCTTAAAGGCGCTCGGATTGTTGACCAGGGCCATGTATTCGGCGGCGGTGCAGACGTTCGCTTTTGCCAGAAGGTTTGCGGAGCGGCGGGCCCAGTTGGTTTCGGGCATGCGGACCATTTGGCGGATTGGCTTTTGGAGGACGCGGAAGATTTCGCCGAGCTCCATTCCGGGGCGGAGTTCGTAGGTTCCGGTTTGGACGGTTTGCGGGGTGCGTTCTAGTCGGGAGAAAAGGTGGGCGGCGAAGGAGTCGGTGACAAAACCTTCGGTTTGCAGTCTTCCTAAGGCTCGCTCCAAGCTCGTTCTGGACTCGAAGCGGATGAGCTTGGGTTCGCCGTTTGGTTTTGGCGCGAGGCGGGTTTTGAACCAGACGCTGACGAGAATGAGGTCAACGGCCAGAAATACGCAGACGATCAGGATGATGCGCGGGCGGCGGTTCAAGATTGCCCCCGGAAGAATCGCTCTAGGATTCGGCAAGCGGCTTCGCCGTCTCGGCGTTTTCGGCGTTCGGCTTCGGTCATATCGAGTCCGGCCATGGCGTCGGTGGCTTCGACGCTGGTGAAGCTTTCGTCGATCATGTGGACTTTGTAGCCTAGGGCTTCAAGGTTTGTCCCGAACTGGCGCATGACCTTTGCCATGCGGCCTTCGGTGCCGTCCAGCTCTACCGGTAGGCCAACGACGATGGCGTCGACTTCTTCAACCTTTGCTTTTGCGGCGACTTGTTCGGCGTCGAGGGTGAGCTTTCCCCGCGCGGTCAATGCCGGGCGGGGCGAGACGACTTGGGGCGAGCTTTCGCCGATCGCCAAGCCGATGCGCTTTGTTCCCAAATCTACGCCGAGCAGTCTCATGCAGCTCGGAACATCTCGACGAGTTCGTCGTGCACGACACCGTTCGTGGCGAGGGCGGCATAGCCTCCCTTGTCGTCGATGGGCGTGTAGCCGTCGGCGCCGTCGGGGGTGGTGAACTTGCCGCCGGCTTCGGTGACGATGAGTCCGACGCTGCTGACGTCCCAGAGGGCCACGCGGGGGTCGATCATGGCTTCGGCTTTGCCCCAGGCGACGAGGGCATAGCCATAGGCATCGCCCCAGGTTCGGACGTCCATGGCGCGCTCGCCGGCTTTTAGGTACGGGTCGAGGCGGTTGAGGCGCTGCATGGTGCGGAGGCTGCCGCAGCAGAGGATGCTGCCGTCGAGTCCTTTTTCGCTGACGTGGATTGGGCGGCCGTTGACGTAGGCGCCTTCTCCGGTTTCGGCGAAGAACATGAGGTCGAGCCCCGGGAAGTAGGCGATGCCTAGGACGGGGCGGCGGTCGACTTCGTAGCTGAGCAGGGTGCTATAGCTTGGAACTCCGGCGACGAAGGCTTTGGTTCCGTCGATCGGGTCGATGACCCAGCGGTCGGCTACGGCGGCGTCGCCGCCTTCTTCTTCACCCAGGATGTGATCGTTCGGGAACTGTTTTTCGATCAGTTCGCGAATGATTCGCTCGGCGCCGCGGTCGGCGGCGGTTACCGGGGTGTCGTCGCTTTTGGTATCCACCATCGTTCCGGTTTGGAACAGGGAGAGGGTGAATTTGCCAGCTTTGTGGGCCGCGTCTAGGGCAAAAGCGAGTCTTGGCGACATGAGCCTCAGTTTGACACCGATCTACTGAACTCTTGGCAAAATGGCCGGTCAATGCTGGCATGCCATTTGTTGCGATTGCCTTGCTGCTTGCCGTTTCGACCGCCGAAGAGAAAGTGTATGACGTTGCCGGAGTTCAGCGGGAAGCGACGATCATCGCGCCTTCGCGAACTACCGCGAATCCTCCGTTGATTTTCGGGTTCCACGGGCATGGCGGGAACCGGCGGAATGCGGCGCGGAGTTTTCGGCTGGAACAGCTTTGGCCGGAAGCGATTGTCGTCTACATGCAGGGCCTTCCGACGCCGGGGATGACCGATCCGAAGGGCGAAAAAAACGGCTGGCAACAGAACGCCGGGGAGCAAGGTGACCGCGATTTAGCCTTCTTCGATACAGTTTTGAAGGATGTCTCCTCCCGATTTCGCGTTGCCCCTGGCCGCACTTTTTCGATGGGGCACAGTAACGGTGGCCGGTTCTCCTACCTGCTTTGGTCGAAACGCGGCGACAAGTTTGCGGCGTTTGGTCCTTCGGCTTCCCCGGTCGGGTTGATGCCAATTGAACCTAAACCCGCCTTCATCATGGCCGGGGAGACGGACACGATCGTTAGCTTCGCCAGCCAGCGAAGATCGATCCTCCGGGTTCTTCGCATCGACGGCCATCGGGGAGACGGCAAGAAGATTGCCGAGTACACGACGCGGTATGACGGCGCGACGCCGGTGATCACTTATGTCCACCCAGATGGGCACCGATTCACTTCGGAAGCGATGCCGATGATGATCACTTTCTTTCGCGAGATCGTGAGTGGTACAATTTGAAATCGGTCGGGGGCATAGCTCAGTTGGTAGAGCATCTGCTTTGCAAGCAGAGGGTCAGGGGTTCGAATCCCCTTGCCTCCACCACTTCTCTTCGGTCCGTTCTGGACCCTCGGGTGGAATTAATTAACGCTCCCCCCCAGGAAGATTAATTAATTACAGCCCTTTTGGGGGCGCTTTGGGTGGCCTTGAATGGCTCTGCGTTGCCTTGCGTGGCGGAGATGCGGGTTCGGATTCGTCCGGATTTGTTCGGGGGTTCGGGTTTGTTTGAACCATTCATGTTCTCCTGATCTTCCCGTCAGTTCCGATGGGCGTCTGGTTCGGATTCGTTCGGGTTTGTTCGGGGGTTCGGATTTGTTTGAACGCGCTTGGTCCGGTCCTTGTGGACGTTTCCTCTGAAGCCGTTCGGTTCCCTTGACGATCCCTCGATTCCGTTGGCCGGTGGGCGGAAAATTTATTTATAAATGCTCCCGCCTTGGGCCCGAAACATAAATTTCTGGTTTTCGTCGCAGCTGGCGGGCATGGCGGGGGGAGGAAAGATTGGGGACACACCCTAAAGCAGCGCGCGGCGGCGTTTGTCAACCATGGATTTTATGGACCCAGGCTATTTCGGCAAAGGAAAATGGTGCCCAAGGTTGCATGAAGCACATTCCCGCAGGAAGTGCTTGTAGACTGAGTGATAGTGGCTGGTTCCCCGTAAAATGACCGTCGTGGAGTGTTAGTTTTTCCGTCTCCACTTCAGGAGACGCGCATGAGCAAAGGAAAACGCTACACAGAAGAACAGATCATCAAGGTGCTGAAGG